>Ga0209490_10000225_pt1 | contig 61132 bp, 50 predicted proteins | sample MAT06_FD_187209 | JGI IMG/M metagenome (GOLD analysis project Ga0209490, IMG submission 187209) | Freshwater microbial communities from Lake Fryxell liftoff mats and glacier meltwater in Antarctica - MAT-06 (SPAdes) (version 2) | ecosystem: Environmental > Aquatic > Freshwater > Ice > Liftoff...
GTTGCTGTGGTAACGGCAGCAGGGACCACAGTTCCACTTGATGTCGAGCCCCAAAAGCGGCGAGCGGACGATACCCCGTACAGCCACTCATCGTGCCCATCAGGACAAGCAGCAAAACGACCCACAACGGGGACTCAGGCTGCGGACGGCAAGCCCGAATCGGTTGCAGAGGCTCAATCAGACTCATGCGATCACAGGTTCGGCGAAATAACACCGCTATGTTCTATTTTCTACGGCTGATAGATCAGCCCTGCATCACAGGAGGGGCGATCGGGTTGGAGAGAAACCGGGTTCCTGTCCCTTCTCTGGATATTAACTGCATCGCTGGTGAAGAAACCCGGTTTCTGAGAGAAGAAGGCATGGTTGGGGCTGCAAGACGAATGTAAGCCGATCGCATTGGGATCGATGGGGTCACATTTGAGATCGATCGCGATCGATTGGTGATCGATGCGGTCACATTGGCAATGGATGCAGTCACATTTGAGATCGATCGCGATCCGTTAGTGATCGATTGCCCTACATTCGAGATCGATCACTCTACATTCGAGATCGATGCGGTGACGTTGACAATGTAGGCGATCGCAGTGGCAAGGTGGGGGGATGCATGGCGATCGCGATCGCCATTGCTACACCTGTAGACGGTTACATAGCAACATCGCTCTACCAGTTATAGGTTTTATCGTCTGCCACATCAAAAGGTGAAGGTGCAACAATCAAGCGACTTGTGAGAACTCAATCTGGCGTGGTTCTGGTAAGGGTTGATTATTGGCTTGAAGGACTTCGATTAAGCCTTCCAAAGCCTCTTGTCCATTTTGGGCAGCTTCTTGATACGTTTTACCATGTGTGACAAATTGCTGCCAGGGAAATTCTGGGAGATGCACCAGGTAGAGCCGATCGGCTTCTGACCACTGAATGACCATTGTGTATTTGAGGTTCATTCGCTCTCGTCCTTTAATGCTTTGGTCACTGTCAATCATTGGCAAACCTCACTGTTTGCGCGATCGCGCACGCCATTACAGGAGGGGCGATCTTGGGTGGAAAGAAACCGGGTTTCTGACCATTATTTGGATGTTAACAGCATCTTTCGTAAAGAAACCCGGTTTCTGAGAGGCTCGTGCGATCGCGATAAGCCGCCTTATTCTGAGAGAGGACATGTGAAGGGCGATCGTTCAGCCTTAGAAATAAGAGCAACCGCTTCACGCTCTTTCATATGCATGGCTCCGACTGCACAGACGTTCCCATGAGAGAGCGGGTTGCTTTAAGCTAGAGGTGGTCGTTGCTCACGTTTTAGCGTTTGAGCCGTCAGACACGTGGCAGTAAGCACGTCTGCTGTCGCAAGCACTCTCTTCAGATCGATACCGTTGAACTTACCATGACATCCCTTGCCACATCGATCGCTCCTTTAAGCTGGTCAGAACTGGAAGCCCTCACAGATTTCCAGGTTGATCTCGTCAATGGTGCCACCAATGCTCAAGCTCGTTTACGTCTCTTTGGTCATACTGAAACCGATGTGCGGGTGACGCTCTACCGCGACAACCATGCCTGGTGTCCCTACTGCCAGAAAGTTTGGCTGTGGCTGGAGGAAAAGCAAATTCCCTACCGCATCGAAAAAGTAACGATGTTCTGTTATGGAGAGAAAGAACGCTGGTACAAACGCAAAGTGCCATCGGGAATGCTGCCCGCGATTCTCTTGCACAGACGCTCCGCGAACGAGCTTGACGGTCGTATCATCACCGAAAGTGATGACATTTTGCTGGCTCTGGAGCAGGTTTTTGGCGCTCTGGGATTGGGTATGAAACACCCTATAGTCTTGCCGCTGCGATATCTAGAGCGCTTGCTGTTTAGATCCTGGTGCGCCTGGTTGTGCTATCCATCGAGTTCGGCGCGACAAGAACAAAGCAACCGTGAACAATTTATCAGCGTCGTTGCCAAGGTTGAAACTGCCCTGAGTGCCACACCAGGTTCATATTTCCTGGACGAGTTCGGGACGGTGGATGTGATCTTCACGCCCTATGTGGAACGCATGAATGCCAGTCTTTATTACTACAAAGGCTACTCTTTGCGTGAAGCGAACCCGCGCCTATCTGACTGGTTTGATGCGATGGAAAGCCGTCCCACCTATCGAGGCACCCAGAGTGACTTCCATACTCATGTTCATGATTTGCCACCGCAGATGGGAGGCTGCTGGGAAAACGGTGAGCCACAGATGGAGCTAAATAAAGCTCGTGTGGACAACGGTTCCTGGGAAGGGCTACCCGATGTGACGTATCCAGAGCCAGAAACCACTCGTGCTGAGGCGCTTTACCGGGTAATCAAGCACCGTGCCAACATTATTCGCATCAACCCTGCCGATGACAACTTGATGGATGAAGCGTTGCGCTGCGCCCTGACAAACCTGATGACTCACCAAGTGTGTCCACCGCCACCAGGATCTGATGTGGCGCTTCGCTACTTGCGCGATCGCATTAATGTACCGCGAGATATGTCAATTTATGCCGCTAAACGGCTCAGAGAAGCCTTAGAGTCAACGGCTGCTCTGGTGGGCGATCGTCAAGGTCCACCCATTCCCGTGCAGCATCGGCGCGATCAAAATCCGGCTGACTTTGCGAGGCATTAATATGGCTTCAATCTGTAGCCCGTTCAAATTAGACCATTGGAATGAGGAATACGAAGATGACGAACACTGTGATTTCTATTCCTGTTGATGAAGCAACCGCTCTTGCTTATACACAAGCATCGGTAGAAGAGCAAAAAAAGATACAGATTCTTTTGCGCCTACGGGTGCGCGAACTATGTGCTCAGCCGAATGATTCATTGCAGCAGATTATGGACACTATTGGGGTAAAGGCAGAAGCACAGGGGCTAACCTCGGAACTTTTAGAGACGCTCCTTCATGACGAGCAGTGAGCGTTTTGTGCCGGATACAAACGTTGTTGTCAGCGCTGTTTTACTACCGCGTTCCGTCCCGCGACAAGCCTTTGATTTAGCGTGCATCCAAGGTCTTGTTCTGGTCTCTGATTCAATGCTGGACGAGCTTAATGATGTGCTGCGTCGTTCACGCTTTGAGCGTTATGTTTCAGAGGAGGAGCGCCTACAATTTCTGGCTACGTTTATCCGCGATGCAACGATCGTGGAAGTGACAGAGGTCATCACTGACTGCCGTGACCCAAAAGACAACAAATTTCTTGAGGTCGCTGTGAGTGGCAAGGCGACACATGTGATCAGCAGTGATGCCGACTTACTGGTGCTTCATCCGTTTCGCGGTATCTCAGTTGTGACACCTCAAACGTTTGTCAGCCGAGCTTGATTGCTCATGCAGCATTACGGCAATTGTGAAAGCCGATGTACTTAGCTCGACTTTATCCATTTTGAAGAGGAGCTATTCTTGGCGGTGCCTAGATCGCAGACAGGGTCGCAAACTTTTTCAGATGTCCAGCGGTTGAACCGATATCAAGAAAAGTCGAGAGAAAATCCGACGTGCTAGAACTATTGGTGCTTCAGGGTTTCAGAAAATGGATAAAGTCGAGCTAAGTACTTCTTCATACTCGCTCAAGATGGCTTGTGACGCAATCCATTCAAATTCTGGGTTGTCAACAATAAACTGAATGACCAGTTCAGGATCTCTATCCCTCAGAACAGCAGAGACGAGAAGATTGGTATCAGCAATGATTCTCATTCGCCTCGACGATGGGCTGCAATCTCTGCCGCGATCACGTCTTCTGTGATTTCATTTACGCCAGGTAAGGTCTGTGTTTCCTTAAAGAGCGTACGAAATGTTTGACCGATCGCAGCCCGCTTATCATCTTCAGTCAAAAGGACAACTCGTACTCGTTGCCCCTTCTCAAAAGGCAGATTAGATAAAACAACCTGATCAGGATCTTCAATGGTGATAAACGTTTTGTAGGTTGTCATTCGAGCCTCCAGATAGTGGACGACGAATCAAATTTAGCAGACTGCGACCTATGAGCAACCCTACTCATAATGTGTCCACATTCGCAAAACCTTCACTGTATGCTCGGACTCGATCACCTCGTAAACCAAACGATGCTGAATGTTGATGCGCCGCGAATACGCTCCGTTTAGATCTCCCACTAATTTCTCGTAAGGTGGCGGATTCTGAAACGGGTTGGTTTGAATGATGTCGAGTAGGGTTTGCGCTTGTGTTCGTAAATTGCTAGACGCTAGCTTTTTGCATCTTTCTGTGCCTGTTTGGTATAGACCAGATTCCAACTCACCACTCTAACGCCCGATCGCACTCCTCGATCGGTGTTGCCAAACCTTCTCGAATCGATTCCCGCATCCCTGGCACTGAGAGTAGATACAACGTTTCTTGCACCGATGCCCAATCGGCTTCAGATACCAAGACAGCGTTGCTACTGTGTCCTTCAATTACAACAGGTTGATGCGACGCGCTCACTGCATCGATCAAAGCCTGCAACTGCTGTTGAGCCTCATTAACCGGAATCATAAGCCTACATCTAGCCAAGTAGTGGGTGACAAATCAGAAATTTATTTGCTCTAAAAAGCATCGCTGAGCTTTAAGATTTACGGCATAAAGCGAATGTCAAAAACCTATGGTGCCTTGCATATCCTATAAGCGCCACAAAGCTTCTAATTCATCAAGTAGCTTTCTCTGCCGTTGCTCAATAATTGAAGATGTCCATTCTGTTTCATTAAGAACTTGAGAAGTTATCGCAAAGTTTGCAACTCGCTTTCCAGTTGTGAAGTATTTTTTCTTCTTGTCTTCAAATTCAAAGTTCTGAGCTTCAGAGTTTTTGGATCGGGAGAGTAGAAGCAAATTACCTAGCCGATGCACGTACTTATTCCGGTCTTCTTGGCTAGGGAACCAAAGAGACCAGTTACCGTCAGGTTTTGGATTCTGTGGTAAAACGTGTTCAACTGTCACTATTGGAAAATCACGAATAGCACCAGCATCTGCAAGTGCATCATCTAAGCGGAGTAAAACATACAAGCGAATCTTTTTCATCAAGTAAAGATCGCCATCAAGATTTCTAAGAATATCTTGTTGCTCCTCGGTAGTGAGTTGAAGAGGGGAATCGGATATAAACAAGTCTTCGTTCTTCTCAATAGAATTTAATAGTCTTCCATAGCGCTCAATTCTTTCATTAGTACTTGCTCGTTTAATCATTAAGCCTGCCGAAAGCCGCTCCAACTCTTGAAAGAAGGACACTAGAAGAGTAGGACTATTGCGATTATGTGAGAAATAGAGAATAGCTGGTGGCAACCAATCAGAATTATCAATCTGATTCAACCACCTGAATAAGCTATTGATCTTAGATTGATCAACCTGATTACTGCTCTTATAGTCTGAATTTTGAATGTCGTAAAAAGCATCAGCAAGAGGAGATAAAACTTTATCAATAAAATATTGAGGATCGTCAGTAGGCTTAACATATTCGCGAAACTCCTTAATTATGCTCTCAGCCGGTTTTGTTTTTCGATAGATCATGCGGATATGTGAGAAAAGCTCTCTAAATTTATCTCTCCTCAGTTCTTCCTCAATATCCTCCCATTTGGCAGTATATGACTCTTGCTGCTGCTCAGAAATTTGCCCGATAATATCAGCTTTTAGAATATCAGTAGGAGATAAATCTAATCCTCGATCATTCATTACCGAGAATATTCGGTAAGCAGAATCAGAATCAGGCGTAGAAACTACAACTAGAAAACATCTGGTAATAATAAACTGACCGAGAGAAATCCTTTTCGCTTCAGAAATACTTTCCAGTCGTGTCAAAAGCCTAAGAACATTTTCTTTGATGTTACGCTGGCTATCGGAAATTTCCGCAGAATTCAGGTTCTTTAATTTATCAATTCCTCCTTCATCTTGAATATTTTCCTTAAAGAATTCTTCATCTCGCTTGCGTAAACTAAGACGGTAAAGGGTAGGCTTCTGGCTGAACATACCACCTTTCTGATATAAGTAGGGTGTGAGTTCTCTGATTAGTTCATTATCTGATATCGACGCTCTTAAAACAGCTAATAATATAGTGAGAGTTGTTAGGCGCTGCTGCCCATCTATAACCTCAGCATCTGGCTTATCTCCCTTTATAAGGACGATACTGCCTAAGAAATAGGAACTAACTGCATCAATAGGTTCATTACTATCTCCCATTGCTGTAATAAGGTCATCAAATAATTCTTCAGCTTGTTCAGTTGCCTAAGCATAAGGGCGTTGATAACCTGGGATCTTAAAGACAAAATCATTACTGAAGATTTTTTCAATGGGATACTCAGCAGCCTTAATAGACACCTTTGCAGATCTCCTAGTTCAGGGAATAGTAGCAATACTCCAGTCAGAATGCCCCATTCTTGTTCAGATTCAACATAACACTCTGGTTCTGAGGTTGGTTGGACAAAAGCATAAGAACAGAGAGGACACAGTACGAATAGTTGTGTCCTCCCCTTTTAAATTCCACTGATTGAAATGTCTTCCTCTACTGAGCAGGTGTCAGCACTTTTTCGGTTAAGGCTTCGGGGTTTGCTTCGGGTGAGTCTTTTTCAGACGGGGGCACCAGTTGCCAGAACTGAGGCAGATACTCTGTCCAGTTTTTCAGGATCGTTTTGGCTTTTTGGCTACCGGTACGATCGTCCTATGCAGCAGCTTTTTAGGGGATGGTTTTACAATAAGAGCATTCTGGTTGGATTAACCCGATGCCTGTACCTGAAGCAAACTCAACGATGGCAACGACTCCAATGTCTGCACTCAAGCTCTACGAAACTGATTTTTATGCCTGGACACAGGAACAAGCGGCGTTGCTTCGTAGCCAACAATGGGGTCACATCGACTTACCAAACGTCATTGAGGAGATTGAATCGTTGGGTAAGCAGCAACGCCAGGAACTTCGCAACCGTTTAAGTGTGTTGCTTGGGCACTTGCTGAAATGGGAGTATCAATCGCAACATCGGAGTCGTAGTTGGCTGGCGACACTTCGCGTACAGCGTCGGGACATAGTGCAGCTACTCAAAGACAACCCAAGCCTCCAACCATATCTTGCTGAGGCACTGCAAGAAGCGTATGAAAACGCTAGAGATTTGGCAATGGGAGAAACGGATCTGCCAGAACAGACTTTTCCTCCCCATTGCCCTTACCCTTTGGCTCAGATTTTGGACGATCGCTTTTACCCTGGCGAACCGAGTGCATTAGTAGCCACTGACTGAACTATTGCGCTGGGGTCAGCACTTTTTCAGTCACCGCTTCGGGGTTGGCTTCGGGTGAGTCTTTTTCAGAGGGTGGCACCAGTTGCCAGAACTTGGGTAGGTACTCAGACCAATTCGCCAGAATGGTTTTGGCTTTTTGGCTACCGGTGCGATCGCCATGTGCTTCAATCAGCTCCTTCAACTGTTGCTCTCCGGCAGGGGCAATCACGCGCTGGGCTTTCACGATTTCTGGATTGACTTTGGTGGGGAAGCTGCCGTCTTCATCCAGGAAGTAGGCTAAACCGCCTGTCATGCCTGCGCCCACGTTGCGTCCGGTGTGACCTAGCACGACAATGACACCGCCTGTCATGTACTCGCAACAGTGATCCCCAGCACCTTCGACGACTGCCTGTGCATTGGAGTTGCGGACGGCGAAGCGTTCACCTGCCTGACCGTAGGCAAGGAGGGTACCGCCCGTTGCACCATAGAGACAGGTATTGCCGATGATGACGTTATCGGAAGGGTTGTAGGTCGCCAACGCAGGTGGCACGATGACGATCGCACCGCCGTGTAAGCCCTTACCCACGTAGTCGTTTGCCTCACCTTCTAAGTTAAGCGTCATGCCGGGAAGGTTGAAAGCTCCGAAGCTCTGACCAACGCTACCTTTAAAGTTAAGCGTGATGTGTCCGCCAAAACCGCTGTTGCCGTACTGACGCGCAATCGCCCCTGCTATGCGTGCCCCGATCGTTCGATCCGTATTCACCACATCAATCGTTTTGGTGACGCTGGTCTGGTTGGCGATCGCGGCTTGAATCTCCGGATCGCTCAACAGTTGGTCGTCTAAAACATAGCCATTGCTGTGGACGGTTTCGTGAACCAACCAGGCGCGATCGTCCCGCGTATCAGGCAACTGCGTTAGGCAATCTAGATTCAAGCTGAGAGTTTTGGGAATCTTGACACCTTCTTTGACTTTCAACAGGTCAGCGCGACCAATGATGTCGTTCAAGGAGCGGTAGCCGAGTTTTGCCAGAAGTGAGCGGGCTTCTTCGGCAATGAAGAAGAAGAAATTGATGACCTGCTCAGGCAACCCAGGGAAGCGCTTGCGGAGATCCTCCCGCTGACTCGTGACCCCGACTGGACAGTTGTTGGTATGGCAGATCCGCGCCATGATGCAACCTTCTGCAATCATCGCCACGGAGCCAAAGCCAAACTCTTCGCCGCCCATCAGGGCTGCCATCAGCACATCCCAGCCCGTTTTGATGCCGCCATCGACGCGCAGCAAGACGCGATCGCGCAGTTGGTTCTGCATCAGCGCTCGATGGACTTCCGTGAGTCCCAATTCCCACGGGCTACCCGCGTGTTTGATGGAACTCAGCGGCGACGCGCCTGTGCCGCCATCGTGACCCGAAATCTGGATGATGTCGGCGTTTGCCTTTGCTACACCTGCCGCGATCGTGCCAATGCCCACTTCTGCAACCAACTTGACCGAAACTTGCGCTTCGGGGTTGATTTGATGCAGATCAAAGATGAGTTGCGCTAAGTCTTCGATCGAGTAAATGTCGTGGTGAGGGGGTGGGGAAATAAGCGTGACACCCGGCTTCGATCGACGCAGCAGCGCAATATACGGACTCACTTTCGGTCCAGGGAGTTGTCCCCCTTCACCAGGCTTCGCGCCCTGTGCCATCTTGATTTCAAGCTGCTTTGCACTCATCAAATATTCTGGCGTAACCCCAAAGCGACCCGATGCCACTTGTTTAATGGAAGAATTAGCGGTGTCGCCATTCCGCAGTCCTTTCAGGTGGGGAAACAACGGTGAAAGTCCTTTCTCATCGACATCGTTAAGTGCCAGGAATCGAGTCGGATCTTCGCCGCCTTCACCAGAGTTGGATTTGCCGCCGATGCGGTTCATGGCGATCGCCAACGTTTCGTGTGCCTCCCGCGACAAGGCTCCCAGCGACATCCCACCCGTGCAGAAGCGCTGGACGATCGCGCTGGCAGGTTCCACCTCCTCCAACGGAAGGGAGGGGCGATCGCTCTTCACATCCAGCAAATCACGCAAAGCAGTGAGGGGGCGCTCTTCCAGGTACTTTTGGTACAGCGCATAGTGGTCGTAGCTTTTGGTTGCCACTGCTTTGTGCAAGTACTTCGACATTTCCGGGCTGTTCATGTGATACTCGCCACCCGGACGATAGTTGACAAAGCCGTAGTTTTCCAGCTTTTTGACATGCAGTTCGGGGAACGCCCGCTGATGGAAAGACACCACTTCTTGCGCCAGATCAGCCACGCTTAAGCCGCCCAACCGCGAGGCAGTACCTGCAAAACCCAGGTGCAACAAATCGCCACCAATACCGATCGCCTCGAAAATTTGCGCGCCGTGGTAGCTCGACAGCAGCGAAATGCCCATCTTGGACAGGATTTTGAGCAGCCCATCTTCGGTCGCTTTGCGGTAGTTGCCTTGTGCTGCTGACAGCGTGATTGCCTTCAGCTTGCCCCGTTCCATGAAGCTCTGAGTTTTGGGGTCAGTCCACCACTGGCGAACGGTTTCCAGCGCCAGGTAGGGACAAACGCCACTGGCTCCATAGCCGATCAGACACGCAAAATGGTGAGTACTCCAGCATTGAGCGGTATCTGCAATCAATGAGGCTTTCATCCGCAAGCCCTGACGAATCAAGTGATGATGTACGGCACCGATCGCCAGCAGCGGCGGAATGTACGTATAGTCCTCGCTGAGACTGACGCTTCCAGTTTTGTGGGAGCGATCGCTCAAGATCAGGATTTTCTTGCCTGCGCGAACGGCTTCGGCGGCTTGCTGGCAGAGGGCTGTGACGGCTCGCTGTAATCCGCCGGGTCCTTGCGATAGTTCAAACAGCGTGGAAAGATCGGCGGTTTCAAAGCCGGAGTTGCGAATCTGCTCCAATTCCGCATCGCTCAGCACGGGGGATTCTAGCTTCAGCAAATGCGCGTACTTTGCGCCTGCCTCCAGCAGATTGCCCCGTTCGCCAAGCTGAATGCCCAGCGACATCACAAGCTTCTCGCGCAGGGGGTCGATCGGTGGGTTCGTCACCTGGGCAAAGCGCTGCTTGAAGTAGTCGTACAGCAAGCGCGGCTTAGCAGACAGCACTGCCAGCGGCACATCATCCCCCATACAAAAGGTGGGTTCCTTGCCCTGTGCGCCCATCTCCTGGATGATCATCTCTACGTCTTCGGCTGTGTAGCCAAAAGCAGTTTGATAACGCAGCAAATCTCCTGTAGGAATGTAGGGCACGTTTTCGGCAAACGGCTCGTGCTTGAGGTCGTAGCGATTTTGCTTGAGCCACTTACCGTAGGGTTTCATGCCGGCAACCCGCTGCTTGATTTCCCAGTTTTTCTGAATTTCGTGCGTCTCTAGATCCACCGCGATCATCTGACCGGGACCCAGGCGACCTTTCTCGATGATGTCCGTTTCGGGTAGATCTACGACTCCTGCTTCAGAAGCCACCACAATATAACCATCTCGCGTGATGCTGTAGCGGGCGGGACGCAGCCCGTTGCGATCGAGCGTGGCACCTACCACCTTACCGTCACTAAACACCAGCAGCGCTGGACCATCCCAGGGTTCCTGAATGCCACTGTAGTATTCGTAAAAGTCCGTAATTTCTGGATGATCTGCCAGGTCAGGTTGATTCTGATACGCCTCTGGCACCATGATCATCAACGCTTCTTGAGGACTACGACCCGACCACACCAGCAGTTCAAAAACATTATCCAGATTGGCGGAATCGCTGTTTTCGAGGTTAACGGTGGGCTTCAGGTCTGCAATCCGATCGCCCCAGCAAGCATGCGCGAGGTCAGCATCGCGTGCCACCATCCAGTTAACGTTGCCCAGCAGCGTATTGATTTCCCCATTGTGACCGAGTAACCGCATGGGCTGTGCCAAAGGCCAGCGGGGCAATGTATTCGTGCTAAAGCGACGGTGGTAGACCGCAAAGGCGCTCTTATATTCAGGGTTCTTCAGGTCTGTGTAGAACTCGCCTAAGACCGCCGATCGCACCATGCCCTTGTAGACGATCGTGCGGCTTGAAAAGGAACAGAAGTAAAAGTCATCAAACGCATTTTGCAGAGTGGAGCCATTGACTTCTGCTTGGATGGCGTTGTTAATCCGTTTGCGAACAAGATAAAGCTGCCGCTCCAGTGCGTCATCTTGCTGCTCAGACTGCACTAAGACCTGCTCAATTTGAGGTAAATTTTCACGAGCCTGTCTCCCCAAAAGGTTGGGCAATGTGGGTACGGTGCGCCACCCCAGCACGGTCAGCCCTTCTTCGAGTGCGGTGCGCTCGACCACTCGACGGGCGATCGCGGCTGCCTCTGGTTTGGCTGGCAGAAAGACCATTCCTACCCCAATTTGCGTAGCTGTAGAGCTTTGAATGCCTTGATCCGCCAGCCATTGGTGTAATAAATCCCAGGGAATTGCCGTCATCAAGCCAGCACCATCCCCAGAATCCTGGTCAGCGCTACAGCCGCCCCGATGTTCTAAGCAAGTCAGCGCTGAGAGTGCCTTCTCAATTAGATCGTGACTCACGCGACCTTGCTGATCGGCAATAAATCCCACCCCACAGGCATCGCGCTCTTCCACCAACCAAGGCTGACCAGCGTACCCACCTGTTCCCTGATTCTGATATTGATTCACAGTTGTTTTATCCATGAGATGGCTCGGTTCGTTTGTTGATCAAAGGTGTGGTGTGGTCAAGCAGCGCTGGCTTCGCACTGATAGCCGGCAGAAAAGCAATGCCAGAAGATTAAAGATAAAACTTCAAAATTGAGCGCGGGACGGGCGATCGCTCCAAAAAACCAGGCATTGTCAGCATTAACTCGATTCTACCTAGAATCTGTACTCTAAGAAGGCTAGACAATTGCCTTTCACTCCGTCAGCACTAAAAACGAGCTGATGGTATTTCAACAAGCATGAGCTGAAGTTGATGTCCTAAGTAGCTGAGATTCTTGGCTCAATGCCACTCTTCCAGAAAAGGATGCAGAAAAGGACGTTTGAAGGCTCTGACGAACTGTCTTTTCTGCTACAGCGTTAACCACGATCGTTGCCTTCAAACCAATGGTAAGTAGGCGATCGATGCGTTGGGCAACCGTTCTCTAGGACAAGCATTCTATAAAAAATAGCCTGCGCTTGCAATCCCTCACTGACGACACAGGCATTCAAAGCTAAATGCCTACTAATCGCCTCCAAGAAAGCAAAAGTAGCTCTGTCTGAAGGTAAGCAGATGCTAAAAACCATACCAGAACGGACACGTATGCTCTCAATGTGCTGGCTGACTGGTAGCTGATTGCTCTCCAAACACTCGACTCCCAAAGATCCAAAGCCGTCTTTGCTACGGGTTAGATCTTCGCTTCTAGTATCGAGCAAGCAACATTGAAACAGCGGGCTAAGTCATAATTCCCTAACAGATATGAGAAGCCTATCGCTGTAGCTAGTCTCTTAGAAAGGAGCAGTCTGCTCAAGCCGTTGCCTGGTTTCTGCTACCTTCATGAAGTTGACTGACTCCTTTTTATTTATCTCTTGCCAGAAGGAAATTGTGATCAGACGCGCTATCAATCAGTGGTTCAAGCTATCTGTCCAGTTTGTAGCATGGTCTCTAGGCGATCGGTCTCAACGATCGCACCATGCTCAGCGCCTACCTTTCATCATAGGGTTGCTTGCCCTGAGCTTTTCGGTGCCGCAGGGTCATGCTGTCGCCGCGCACGCTCATAGGCAAGCCTTGCAGAACCAATCACGCAAGCAACCCTTACCGAGCCAGTCCCGTTCTGTGAGCCAAGTGCCATCCTTGCCTGCACCCAGCCAACAAGGCACTCAAATTTTGCTGAACGGTCGCGCCCTACCCGCAGCCTGGGTACAGTGGGCACAGGGCGGACAGCAGTTTGGCATTAGCGACGCTGGACTCTCACAAGCGATCGGAGTTGAACTACTCAACAGTGCCGATGCGACAAAGCAACCCGTGCAGTGGTTTTCTGACCCGATCGCCGCACCGCTAAAGCTTACAACTCGACTAACAGGAGCGTTGCGTTATCTGGATATTACCGATCTGGCGCAGCGATCGGGTTGGCAACTGCGAGCCAACGGTGCTGTCCTGCAAATTACCTCACCACTCGCAACTGTGATAGCGGTACGTCAGAGCAAGCAACCCTGGGGCGATCGCCTCGTGCTTGAACTCGATCGTTCAGCGCCCTGGCAAGTCGATCAACAGAATCAGGAAGTCATTTTGACGCTGGATGCTCAGCTCCCCGCAACGCTCCTCCAAAGCTTTAAACCTGCTGCTGGCAATCGACTTAAAGCCATCAGTATTGAACCTGGAACCAACCAAACGCGACTTCGGCTGAGTCTTTCCAGCGCTTTACGTCCGCGTGTGTGGAGCCTACCCAATACCAATCGTCTGATTGTGGATCTTCGTCCTGATGCAACGGTCGATCGCGATATCCTCTGGGCTCCAGGACTCCGCTGGCATACCCAAACGCTCACCATCGGAACCGCACGCTTTCCCGTCATCTGGCTAGCGGTTGATCCCCGTCAGCCTGGAGTTAGCCTAAAACCCATTCTGCCCAATCCTGGCACTCTTGCAGGAACAGCTCCTCTGCTTCGCACTGCGCAACAGGCTCAAGTAGCCGCCGCTATCAACGGTGGTTTCTTCAATCGTAATAACCAACTGCCTTTAGGTGCTGTGCGCTTAGATGGACGATGGCTCTCTGGTCCCATTTTGGGACGAGGCGCGATCGCCTGGAATGCAGGTGGAGACGCGAAGATCGATCGCCTCACCCTTCAAGAGACCATCGTGACCAACAAGCAGCGGCTACCGCTCACCCATCTCAATAGCGCGTATGTTCAAGCTGGCGTTGCTCGGTACACTAACGGTTGGGGCAGCAGCTACAGCCCTCTCACAGACAATGAAATTCTAGTAATCGTGCAGAACAACAAGGTTGTGAGTCAGCAACCGATTGGTGTTGCTGGCAGCACTGCTATGCCGATTCCTGCGACTGGGTATTTGCTAGCTGTACGATCGAACCGTAACGCTGCCACCGCATTGACAGTCGGAACAATGTTGCAACTAGAAACCGCTGTCACACCCACCGAATTCAGCCGCTACGACCAAATCATTGGCGGTGGCCCACTCCTGCTCCAAAACCGTCAGATTGTGCTGGATGCCAAAGCCGAACAATTCAGCCATGCGTTTGCGATCGAACAAGCAAGCCGTAGCGCGATCGGACAAACTGCTGATGGTAAGTTACTCATCGCCGCTGTGCATACGGATCTGGATGGCAACGGTGCCACACTCACCGCTATCGCCCAAATCATGCAGCAATTGGGTGCCGTCAACGCGCTTAACCTTGATGGCGGCAGCTCAACCACGCTGTATCTGGGTGGGCAACTGCTCGATCGTCTGCCCCGCAACGCCGCCCGCGTTCACAACGGTATCGGCGTAGTGATTCAACCAAAGTGATTTAACCAAAGTGATTCAACCACATAGGTGAACCTGAGGTTAGTTAAAGTTAGCTTGGGGCAACCTACGCCTGTATGAAGATTGCGTGTAAATTCTTTCAACCAGGTTCATACGGGCAAAACTGCGCCAAGGAATTTGTTAGTGTTGTCGTCGGAAGCAAGCCATCTATCGACCGCTGCTTCCTTCTGTGCGCCTTTGCCTACATCATTCAGACTCTAGTCTGGAAACTGTTCGCAAGAGACAGCTTTTCGATCGAGACTTTATTATTTCTAGTAAAACACTCCTCAAGGAGACAGTCATCATGGTTCAATCCAAAGAAAGCCACCAAATCTCTTCCCTGACGCTGCCTCTCACCAGTGCTCCAACAACAGTTGCAGCCACAGAATTAAGACCTTGGGGCTCTTTCACCACTCTAGAAGAGGGGCGGGGCTATAAGATTAAGCGCATTGAGGTCAAGTCAGGTCATCGTTTGAGCCTACAGATGCACCACCATAGAAGCGAACATTGGATTGTGGTCTCTGGAACCGCAAAAGTCGTCTGCGGCGATCGAGAACACATCCTGAGCAGTAATCAGTCTACTTACGTGCCTCAATGCACGACACATCGGCTAGAAAATCCCGGTGTGATTCCACTCATCTTAATTGAAGTGCAAAACGGAGAATATCTGGGAGAAGACGATATTGTCCGCTTCCAAGATGATTATTCACGCGCCCAATAAAACTGGTGGCTGCGATTGGCTTGCCTAGGTTCGCTCGTCGCTGTCCCAGCCCTCATCTTCAGAAGGCTACTCTGAGCCTTTGCCGCAGCTCTTCCATCGCTTCACAGTGCTGTAGGGTAAACTCAGGGTAGTTTTCTCTCTCGACCAACTGCAATGATACATCTCAGCCAAGCTGCCATCAGCGAAGTTCTGCGCGTGAAAGCAAAGCGAAACGATCCCAAGCTTCTGTTTCGCCTCAGCGTACAGCCGAGCGCCTGCTTAATGCTGTCTTATGCGATGACCTTGGACTCTGATGTGCGGTCAGATGACCAGCTTTTCAACTGCGACGGAGTGCAGGTCGTGGTTGATGTTCAGAGTCTCCCAGCCATCAATGGTCTCACTTTAGACTATTCTGAAGATCTGACGGGGGGAGGCTTTCGCTTTCATAACCCCAATGCGCTCCGAAGTTGTGGTTGCGGTAATTCCTTTTCTCTCGGCGAGACAACACCCTAGTAGTCCGTCAACTAAAATTTGACGGGTAAACCAAAGCTGGGAAAATTTGAAGGTGTGTGTTTTGAGGGTTTTCAACCCGTCAAAAAAATCTTGACAGAAAACTAGGTCGATCGCGCCCATTGGTAGAGAGCTTGTTGGTAGAGAGCTTGTTGGTAGAGAACCAAGCGACGATACCTTAAGGGCTGAGTCCAAAAAGAGGTTGACACTGGCTAGATATTGTCGGTAACATTAGAGTTTGTAAAAAGATAGTCAAGGGAACCGCGCAAGTTTCACACCATGCCAACTATTCAGCAACTCATTCGCACTGAGCGTCAGAAAACGCAGAAGAAAACTAAATCCCCCGCTTTGAAGAGTTGCCCTCAACGTCGTGGTGTCTGTACGCGGGTCTATACAACAACGCCCAAGAAGCCCAATTCGGCGCTACGTAAGGTGGCTAGGGTTCGCCTCACGTCCGGTTATGAGGTCACCGCTTACATTCCTGGAATCGGGCACAACCTGCAGGAGCATTCTGTTGTCATGATCCGGGGCGGTCGTGTGAAAGATCTTCCGGGCGTGCGTTATCACATTATTCGCGGCACTCTAGACACCGCTGGAGTTAAAGACCGTAAACAGGCTCGCTCTAAGTACGGTGCCAAGCGTCCTAAGAAAGCCTAACAGCAGCATGAGCGCTTGATTACATTGAGTTTTTGGGTCTTCTCCCAGCATTTCCCAACTGTCTTTCTGTTTACTGTAATTTCTGCTTGAGTAGATTGCTGTTAAGCAGGTTTTCTAGAATCTGATAGACTAGACCACTAGCTCTATTGCTACCGTCCACCTCAGCGCTAATTCTCCACGTTCTACTTTTTCAAGGTCTACTATGTCTCGTCGCACTGCTATTCAGAAACGTTCTGTCCCCCCCGATCCCGTCCATAATTCTCGGTTAGTGAGTATGATGGTTCGACGCATCATGCATCATGGCAAGAAGTCAGTTGCTTCTCACATCATTTATGATGCATTTGAGGCGATCGCGCAGCGCACTGGCTCCGATCCGATCGAGGTTTTTGAGCGGGCGGTGAAGAACGCAACTCCCTTAGTAGAAGTGAAAGCACGTCGGGTTGGTGGGGCGACGTATCAGGTGCCTATGGAGGTTCGTTCTGAGCGGGGAACTGCGCTGGCATTGCGGTGGTTGATTCAGTATTCGCGCCAGCGCCCAGGGCGCACTATGGCAGGTAAGCTCGCTAACGAACTTATGGACGCTGCCAATGAAACAGGTAGCGCTATCCGTAAGCGAGAGGAAACGCACCGCATGGCTGAAGCAAACAAGGCGTTTGCTCACTACCGCTACTAAATTTGTGGTGTAAGAACCGCCCCTCAATGCCACTGAGAAAAGTATAAAATCTTGATAGACGCAGTAGTTCAGTAGCGACTGCCGCAGAGCATAAGGAGGTAGTTGTGTCACGTACCGTTCCGATTGAACGAGTTCGCAATATTGGAATCGCCGCTCATATTGATGCGGGCAAAACCACCACGACCGAACGTATTTTGTTCTACTCCGGCGTGGTGCATAAAATTGGTGAGGTTCACGAAGGAACCGCTACCACCGACTGGATGGCGCAGGAGCGGGAGCGTGGCATCACAATTACAGCGGCTGCGATTAGCACAAGTTGGAAAAACCACCAAGTCAACATTATCGACACGCCGGGTCACGTAGATTTTACGATCGAAGTTGAACGCTCCATGCGCGTACTGGATGGGGTGATTGCTGTTTTTTGCTCGGTTGGAGGTGTGCAGCCACAGTCCGAAACCGTTTGGCGGCAGGCTGATCGCTACAAGGTGCCCCGGATTGTGTTTGTCAATAAGATGGATCGCACCGGAGCAAATTTTTACAAAGTGTACGGGCAAATCCGCGATCGCCTGCGCGCGAACGCAGTGCCGATTCAACTACCCATTGGCAGCGAAAACACTTTACGGGGCATTGTCGATTTGGTACGGATGCGTGCTTTTATCTACAACAACGACCTTGGAACAGACATTGAGGAAGTAGATATTCCTGAAGAGGAACAAGCCTTCGCAGCGGAATACCGCACCAAATTGGTTGAGTCTGTTGCAGAGACCAACGACACCCTGACTGCAAAATACCTGGAAGGCGAAGAGCTGACCGAAGCCGAAATTAAGGCGGCGCTTCGGAAGGGGACAATTGAAGGTACGATTGTGCCCATGCTCTGTGGCTCTGCCTTCAAAAATAAGGGCATTCAACTGATGCTGGATGCTGTGATTGATTACCTTCCGGCTCCTGTTGATGTTCCAGCTATTCAAGGTCACTTGGCTGATGGCACAGTGGCTGAACGTCACGCTGATGACAACGAGCCGATGTCTGCTCTCGCCTTCAAAATCATGGCTGATCCCTACGGTCGTCTGACCTTTATCCGGGTTTACTCTGGCGTTTTGAAGAAAGGCAGCTACGTCCTTAACTCGACTAAGGATAAGAAAGAGCGGGTTTCCCGTTTGATTATTCTCAAGGCGGACGATCGGATTGAGGTGGACGAAATGCGAGCGGGCGATTTAGGCGCTGTTTTGGGTCTCAAAGATACGTTCACAGGCGATACTATTTGCGATGATGATGCGCCTGTGATCTTAGAGTCTCTCTTTATCCCAGAGCCAGTTATTTCAGTTGCCGTAGAGCCGAAGACAAAGCAAGATATGGAGAAGCTCTCGAAGGCGCTCCAATCATTGTCTGAAGAGGACCCTACGTTTCGGGTGAACGTTGATCCTGAAACGAACCAAACGGTGATCGCTGGGATGGGTGAACTCCACCTGGAGATTCTGGTCGATCGCATGCTGCGGGAGTTTAAGGTTGAAGCCAATGTGGGTGCCCCTCAGGTTGCGTATCGTGAAACCGTTCGTAAGCCTGTCCGAGCTGAAGGTAAATTCATTCGGCAAAGTGGTGGTAAGGGACAATATGGTCATGTTGTGATTGAGTTAGAACCCACTGAGCCAGGCAGCGGCTTTGAATTTGTCTCGAAGATTGTTGGTGGTTCTGTGCCTAGAGAGTACATTAATCCGGCCGAACAAGGCATGAAGGAAGCTTGTGAATCAGGTATCCTGGCGGGCTATCCCGTGATTGACCTCAAAGCCACGTTGGTTGATGGTTCTTATCACGATGTCGATTCTTCTGAGATGGCGTTCAAAATTGCTGGATCGATGGCAATCAAGAGCGCTGTAATGAAGGCTTCACCTGTCCTTTTAGAGCCTATGATGAAGGTTGAAGTCGAGGTTCCCGAAGACTTTCTTGGTCCTGTCATGGGTAATTTGATCTCACGCAGAGGTCAAATTGAAGCACAAGGAGTTGAGCAGGGACTTGCCACCGTAACCACAAAGGTTCCGCTGGCAGAGATGTTTGGATATGCTACAGATATACGGTCAATGACTCAGGGTCGGGGCATATTCACAATGGAGTTTAGCCACTATGATGAGGTGCCTCGCAGCGTGGCTGAAACGATCATTGCTAAAAGTAAAGGGAACGCATAATCAGGAAGAGGAATAAGTAACTCATGGCACGCGCAAAGTTTGAACGGAATAAACCCCACGTTAATATCGGTACTATTGGTCATGTTGACCATGGTAAAACAACGCTGACGGCTGCAATTACAATGACGCTGGCGGCTCTGGGACAAGCGGCAGCCAAAAAGTACGATGAAATTGATGCTGCACCCGAGGAGAAAGCACGGGGCATTACAATCAATACAGCCCACGTTGAGTATGAAACGGCTGATCGCCATTATGCACACGTCGATTGCCCTGGGCACGCCGACTATGTGAAGAACATGATTACTGGAGCCGCACAAATGGATGGCGGCATCCTGGTTGTGTCGGCGGCTGATGGACCCATGCCTCAAACTCGTGAGCACATTCTTCTAGCGAAACAGGTTGGTGTTCCCCAGCTAGTTGTCTTTTTGAATAAGAAAGACATGGTTGATGATGATGAGCTGTTAGAGCTAGTTGAGCTAGAAGTTCGCGAACTGCTGAGTTCGTATGACTTCCCGGGTGACGAAATCCCAATCGTAGCTGGCTCTGCGCTGCAAGCGCTAGAAGCGATGTCCGCTAGCCCTAAAACCAAGCGCGGCGAAAACGAGTGGGTTGACAAAATCTATGAACTCATGGATAATGTCGATTCTTACATTCCTACTCCAGAGCGTGATATCGACAAGCCCTTCTTGATGGCGGTGGAAGATGTTTTCTCGATCACGGGTCGGGGCACAGTTGCTACAGGTCGGATTGAGCGGGGTGAAGTCAAGGTTGGCGACACGGTTGAGTTAGTTGGTATCCGTGACACTCGTTCTACTACAGTAACGGGTATTGAAATGTTCAAGAAGAGTCTTGAAAAAGGCATGGCTGGCGATAATGCGGGTGTGCTGCTGCGGGGTCTACAAAAAGACGACATTGAGCGGGGCATGGTTATTGCCAAGCCAAAATCGATTACGCCTCACACAAAGTTTGAGTCTGAAGTATACATTCTGAAGAAGGAAGAAGGTGGTCGTCATACGCCATTTTTCCCTGGCTATCGCCCTCAATTCTATGTGCGGACGACTGACGTGACTGGCACAATTAGCGACTTCACGACCGACGAAGGCGACGAAGCCGAAATGGTAATGCCAGGCGATCGCATCAAAATGACCGTTGATCTTATCAACCCGATCGCGATCGAGCAGGGTATGCGCTTTGCGATCCGTGAAGGTGGGCGTACGGTTGGAGCTGGCGTTGTCGCTAAGATCCTAAAGTAGGTTGGTGTGAGCGGTCGGGTTAAAGCTGACCGCTCACAATACCTGATTGTTTTTTAAGTAATGCGATTGCTGGAGTAGCTAACCGCTCACCGCTAATCTCTTCCTAGCTACCAGAACCTTGACAATTTAGAATTATTCCAATGGCAACTATCCAGCAGCAAAAGATTCGTATTCGACTGAAAGCCTTTGATCGCCGCCTACTCGACACATCCTGCGAAAAAATCGTGGACACAGCAAACCGTACCAATGCGACTGCGGTTGGTCCGATTCCCCTTCCTACCAGACGTCGCATTTACTGTGTCCTTCGTTCGCCCCACGTAGACAAGGATTCGCGTGAGCATTTTGAAACTCGCACTCATCAGCGCATCATTGACATTTATCAGCCTTCCTCAAAGACGATCGATGCTTTAATGAAGCTGGACTTGCCAGCCGGTGTAGATATCGAAGTTAAGCTCTAGAAAGGCATGGGGTGGGGCTTACCTACCCCGTTTTTGGAAGTTGCGCTTTGTGAACGACTACGTATACATACAAATAGTCTTTTTGTATTGATGTCTTTTATACTCCGTTTTAGTTGGCAAGAATTGCCCTGTTGCCGCCACTCTTCAGTTTAGATACGGTACAGTAGACGAAGAAGTACTGTCTCTAACCTGATAAACAATGGCACCTTCTTCATCGATCGCGGTTCGAGAGCTTCCTCTTTTTCCCCTGCCCGAAGTGGTTCTGTTTCCAGGGCGACCCCTGCCACTCCATATTTTTGAGTTTCGCTACCGGATTATGATGAACACAATCTTGGAAGGCGATCGGCGCTTTGGTGTTGTCATGTGGGATCAGACCCAAGGCAAGCCGGCTGCGATCGGCTGTTGTGCTGAGATTGTTGAGTTTCAGCGCTTGCCAGACGATCGAATGAAAGTTTTGACGCTTGGGCAGCAGCGCTTCAGAGTTCTAGAGTACGTTCGCGAAAAGCCTTACCGTGTTGGACTGGTAGAGTGGATTGAAGATCACCCACCCGAAAACGACTTAGATCCATTGGCAAGCAGCGTTTCACAGTTACTTCAAGACGTGGTTCGTCTTTCGGCAAAGCTGACTGGGCAAGAAATTGAACTGCCTGAAACAATGCCTGACCTACCGATCGAACTGTCTTATTGGATTGCCAGCAATCTCTATGGTGTTGCTGATGAGCAGCAAGCGCTTCTAGAGATGCAGGACACAGCGGTTCGGTTGGAGCGCGAAGCGGAGATCTTAACGTCAACCCGGAACCATCTTGCCGCTCGAACGGTGCTAAAAGACACGTTGGATGACACCCTGAAGTAGCTCAAAGGTTGGAAGATAACCTTTGCATGCTACTGACGATAGTCAGCGTGGGTCATTCCCCATACTGACAGCTCTAGTTTTGTATTTCTACATACATTTGGGTGAAATTACTTAGCGAGAACTTTAACTAACTCAGGGCTGTGCGTAAAGTTTCCGCGAAATGGGGGTTTTACGTTGGGCATAACCGAGAATCCACGGCTATCGTTGGTTGCATGAGCTGAAATTCTCTTGGTTACTACTCTCAGTCAAGGTTTACTTATGCAGAATGTCCTCGTTCGTCCTCAAACTGCGGTTATCCAACCCTCTGGTTCTCTTCATTCTGGGAACGTAATCACGTTTCAACATCAGTTGAATGCAGCGATCGTATCTGAACAGCATTCGGGCTTACTAGTTGATATGGCTCAAGTTGAGTCAATCGATAGTGATGGGCTGATGGCTCTGGTTTCTGGGTTAAGCATGTCACAGCGTTTGAATAAGCGGTTCAGCCTCTGCTCTGTTTCGCATTCGGTTCGGATCATTCTTGAATTAACTCAGCTCGATCGTGCCTTTGAGATTTTGGAAGGACGTTCCACGCCTACGGAAGCAATGGTTTGAGCCGCGATCGACTTGATCGAGTGAGTAGACAGCGGAGCTGAGTCGGTTTAGTTGGTTTTGCTGGCTTCATGCGTCAAACCACCACCTCCTTGCAACCGTTAATCCGAGTAACATTGGTATATTAACCAGTGCCAGAGATTGATTGATGCACTGGATGTAGGAAGGAGTTCGCTGTGACGGTTGCTGTTGACGCTTTACTGACCCCAGAGATTTTGAAACCTGCCCGGTATTTGGGTAATGAATTGGGATCTGTGCATAAACCCTGGGATGCGGCAACCGTTCGTTGGGTGCTTACCTATCCAGAGCTTTATGAAGTGGGTGCTTCTAACCTGGGGCACATCATCCTTTACAACATCCTGAATGCTCAGCCCCGTCAGTTGTGCGATCGCGCTTACCTGCCTGGATCGGATTTGGCAATGAAGCTGCGCTCCACCCAAACGCCTCTGTTTGCGGTTGAGTCACGGCGCTCCTTAAGCGACTTCGATATTCTGGGCTTTAGCCTCAGCTATGAACTCGGTGCAACTAACATTCTTGAGATGCTGGTGCTGGCTGATATACCGCTGACGTGGAGAGAACGACAGCAAGTACACCGCAGAGACACAGAGGTGCAGAGAGGCATCGCGGATGCTTCACAGACGGCAATTGAGTCTCCGATTCACGGTGCTTACCCGCTGGTTTTTGCGGGTGGACAAACGGCAACGTCTAACCCAGAACCCTATGCCGACTTTTTTGACTTCATTGCGCTGGGGGATGGCGAGGAACTGTTGCCAGAGATTGGTCTAGTTTTGGAAGAGGGAAAAGCAGCCGGATTGAGCCGGGAAGCACTTTTGCTGGATCTAGCTCAAGTCCCTGGTGTTTACGTACCCCAGTTTTACGATGCGGCTCCTGATGGTTCAGTACAGCCAAACCGCCCCGGTGTGCCTGCTCGCATTTTGCGGCGAGTCGCAACTCCGATGCCAGCTTATTCGATTGGTTTGGTGCCGTATGTCGAAACTGTGCACGATCGCCTGACCGTCGAGATTCGTCGAGGCTGTACACGGGGCTGTCGCTTTTGCCAACCCGGAATGCTGACGCGTCCTGCACGGGATGTGGAGCCAACAGCGGTGGTGGACGCGATTGAGCAAGGTATGCGAGCGACTGGCTACAACGAGTTTTCGCTGCTGTCGCTGAGCTGCTCAGACTATCTGGCCTTGCCTGCTGTGGGCATGGAGATTAAAAACCGTCTCAAAGATGAAAACATTTCGCTGCAATTGCCTAGCCAACGCGTCGATCGCTTCGACGAAAATATTGCGAACATTCTGGGCGGTACACGTCAGTCTGGTCTGACGTTCGCGCCCGAAGCTGGAACTCAACGGTTGCGAGATATCATCAATAAGGGCTTGACGAACGAAGAACTCTTACGGGGCATTAAAACTGCCTGGGGGCAAGGCTGGGAGAAGATCAAGCTTTATTTCATGATTGGTCTTCCAGGCGAGACGGATACTGATGTCGTCGGTATTGCCGAGACCGTGCGCTGGCTGCAACAGGAATGTAGCGCGAAAGGCAGGAAAAGGCTGCACTTTAATCTCACCATTTCTAATTTCACGCCTAAGCCTCACACACCTTTTCAGTGGCATTCGGTTTCAACCGTAGAATTTGCACGCAAGCAACGGCTGCTCAAAGAAGAATTTCGTTACCTTCGAGGGTTGAAGGTCAACTTTACAGATGTTCGACTCTCAGCGATGGAAGATTTTGTTGGCAGGGGCGATCGCCGCCTGTCGTCTGTCATCCAGCGGGCGTGGGAACTGGGGGCTGGGATGGATGCCTGGTGGGAAAGCCTCGATCGCGCGTTTGCGGCCTGGACACAGGCGATCGCAGAATCAGGGCTGGATTGGAAATATCGCCAGGTTGAGAAGGGTGAGTGGAATGTGTTTACGGATTCAGGAGTCAGTCTTCCCAAAGCGTTAGCCAACGGGAGTCAGGAGTCAGAATCTTCAACCTTTAACCTTCAAGCTCCAGGCTCCAATGCTCTTGACGCTGTTCTCCCCTGGGATCATTTGGATACAGGTATCGATAAACAGTGGCTCAAAGAGGACTTGCAGCGGGCGTTACAGGCTTCTACAGTACCAGATTGCTCGTTTGAAGGCTGCTCCCATTGTGGCGTTTGCAGCACTGACTTTGGGCACAATGTGGTCGTGCCACCGCCTGCGATACCACCGTTTGCGGGTCATTTTGTACCGAATCAGCAGCGAGTGCAGCGGCTGCGGGTCTGGTTGGGCAAACACGGTGAAATGGCGCTGGTGAGCCATCTTGATTTAGTGCGTTTGTTCGATCGCGTGGTGCGACGGGCTGCTTTGCCGATCGCCTTCACTGGGGGTTTTCATCCCGGACCGCGTATCATTCCTGCCAGTGCGCTGCCGCTAGGTTGCACCAGCTCCGGCGAAATTTTTGATTTTGAACTCACTGAAGCCGTGGATTTGACCATCTTTCGGTCAAGGCTAGCAGCGCACCTGCCGGCTGAAATGCCCATCTATCGTGTGGAGACAGTGGCTATCAGCGCACCTGCCGCTACTCAACTGTTAGAGCAGGCAGAGTACGTGCTTACGGTTGGGGTTGCAGTCGATGAAGAGGCCGCAACACAGCCGTCTCAGCAGGTATGGCAGCAATGGATAGATGATATCCAGCGCAGCGATGCGATCTGGTTTGAGCACACCACCAAGTCAGGCAAAACGCAGAACGTAAATCTGCGCGATCGTCTGGTGAGCCTGAATGTTGAGGCGCTAGTCGATGGAGCGTCGATCGCCCTTCGGTATGTGGGTAGCCATCGCAATGATGGTACATTGCTGCGTCCCGATCACGTCATTTACATGTTGGAACAAGCCTCAGACCGGGAATTGCAGCTCTTGCACGTACACCGCGATCGTCTCATTTTGGCAATACCAAAGCCTTAGACCAAGGCAGCAGCAGGTACGGTCGTGGTTGGTTTGCGCTTTAAAAGTAGTCCAAGCCTAAAACCCCCTCCTTCAACCTAAAACGTTCTCACTGCTCACTGCTTCAGTGATTGATTCTTCAATTTTAGTGGCAGAGAAATCTGTACACGCTATAATTCAGTTCAACAGAGACTGCTGCGGGTTGAAGACTCTTAGGGGTACCGCTAAGTGAACCAGCACTTGGTGCTGGATGCAGTTCTCTCCACCAGACTTCCCGTCTATTTTCATCAAGTTCGATACCTTCTCTCGTAGACAGGTATAGGCTTGCTTCAATCGATCGTTAATTCAGTGGTCTTCGCCATCATTTACCATTCTGAGGCTGCTAGAGACGGCTTTGCCTCAGAGCGGGAACAGCTTCACAGCCACTGCGTCATCTCAGAGCTTACACACTACGCAGTGGCTCATCTGCACGAGCACACGCGAGAGGACTGCCAAACGACCTCCTCCCGCTGCCGCCAACTCTTGAGGAAATTGAATGTCTAAGCAAATCGTTATCGCTGAGCAGCATCGGATTGCTGCCGTTTTTTCGGAAGATCAGATTCAAGAGCTTATTGTTGCCACTGGTAGCCATCAAGTGAGTGATGTCTATCTCGGCATTGTGGAGAACGTTCTACCCGGTATTGATGCTGCGTTTGTCAATATTGGTGACAGTGAACGCAACGGGTTCATCCACGTCACTGATTTAGGTCCACTGAAGCTGCGCCGGATGGCTGGCTCCATTACGGAGTTGTTGGCTCCCCAGCAAAAAGTGCTGGTACAGATTATGAAGGAGCCAACGGGGAATAAGGGACCCCGGTTAACGGGTAATATTTCACTGCCAGGACGTTATCTGGTGCTGATGCCCTCTGGCAAGGGAGTCAATCTTTCTCGCCGCATTCGGAGTGAGAATGAACGCAATCGATTGCGGGCGTTAGCAATCCTGGTTAAACCCGCAGGTATGGGTATTGTCGTCCGTACCGAAGCAGAAAACATGCCTGAAGATGCCATCATTGAGGATTTAGAAACGCTGCAAAAGCAGTGGGAAACGGTGCGTGAAGAGGCGGTCAACACGCGCGCTCCTGCTTTGCTGAACCGGGATGATGACTTTATTCAGCGGGTGCTGCGCGATGTGTATAGTGCTGACGTGAACCGGATTGTCGTGGATTCTCATACCGGGTTAAAACGGGTCAGGCAGCAGTTAACTAACTGGGGCGGTGGTGAATTGCCACGGGGGGTTTTAATTGATCACCATCGCGAGCGTGCCCCTATCATGGAGTATTTTCGCATCAACGCTGCCATCCGTGAGGCACTCAAACCGCGCACTGATTTGCCGTCTGGTGGCTATGTCATCATTGAGCGTACAGAAGCCCTGACCGTGATTGACGTAAACTCCGGCTCGTTTACACGCTCTGCGACTGCCCGCGAAACCGTGCTTTGGACGAATTGTGAAGCTGCCACGGAAATTGCTCGCCAGCTTCGACTCCGCAACATCGCTGGCATTATCATTGTCGATTTTATTGACATGGATCAGCGTCGTGACCAACTGCAAGTGTTGGAGCATTTTAACAAGGCGCTAAGAGCAGACAAGTCACGACCGCAGATTGCTCAACTTACTGAGCTTGGGTTGGTAGAGTTAACGCGTAAACGCCAGGGCAAGAACATCTACGAGATTTTTAGTCGCGCCTGCCCTACCTGCGGTGGTTTAGGGCACTTAGTACATCTGCCCGGAGACAACGATGCGACAGAGGGCGATGTTGTGGAACGTCCAGCGGCCGTATCGCTGCGAGAATCGCGCACCACCGATCGCAGCATTACGGGGCGTGGGCGTGGACGGGATCTAGTGCTGCCTAATGTTGCCAGTTCGCTAGAGACAACATGGGAAGACCGTAGCGAAGACCTGGAAGATGCTGATGAGATGCAAGAGCTTGGTCTTAATCATCCGAGCTACCAGGAGCTTGGCGGCAATAATCGTCGTCGTCGCCGTCGTCGTCCTGGCGAGGACGGACGAGCAGACGGACGGGCAGACGGACGAGCAGATGGACGGGCAGACGGACGAGCAGATGGACGGGCAGCGAGTCCGTCGTATGCCAGTGCTCCCACGCTAAAGCTTGACCCAATTGCTGATGGAGAGCCAGTTTCGACCGCAGATGTGCCATTTATCAGTCGTTCTGATCGCCCAGAGCGTCCGGCTCGAGGTCGCGGGAGTCGGGGGCGGAGCAGTCGTGAGGGCACCTCGCCAGAGTTGTTGACCAGCCGGGAGGTCGTTTCTACTAAAGAACTGGAACCAGCAAGCGATGCGACTGATGTACTAGAGGCAACTCCAGAGTTGGGCTATCCCGAAGAGCGGCGTGGTCGATCGAGGCGTGAATCATTGCGGTTACCGCAAGAGCCACCAGAAATCATTGCGGTCGAGATGACCCCCGAAGAGCAAGAAGTCTATGCCTGGATGGGGATTTCACCACTTGTGCTGTCCCATCAAGACGTAAAAAACCCAAAAGCAGCGATTATTTCAGTGGTCTTACCAGGAGAGGCTCCTGCACCCACAATAGAACCCGAACAAATGACGCTAACCTCGCAATTGGAGCCTGTTGCGATGCCGTCCAAACCGAAACAACGGGTTGTTGAACCCGACGTGGAGCCAGAGCCAGAACCTGCCCCTGCTATGATCGACCAGTCTGAGCTGTTTCAGCCTGAAGTCGACGATCGTCCAAGCTCAGGGTTGGAGGCAGTGGACACATCGGATTTAGATGCCGTTGACGCTAATGGTACGCCGATTATGCGCCGTCGTCGCCGTCGTTCTTCGGCAGCTACGTCAGACTAAGCGGTTGCTTAGAATCGCTCCAGTGAGCTTCAAGTGCGCAACCGCAGCCTTTGCAGAACGTTTGGACTCGGAAGAGAGGATGCATAGATTGGCGGTGGCAGTCAGCGCTGCCTTGTTTCAACCATGACACGCAAAGACCGCCTTCAGACACAGCAGCTACCACTGGCTGACTGGGTTCATGTGTACCCTTCAAATACCATAGTCGCTGGTGTTGATGAGGTAGGACGGGGTGCCTTGTTTGGTCCTGTTGTTGCGGCAGCCGTGATTTTGTCTGCCGATGCCGTGACCAAACTCACTGATGCAGGCGTGACTGACAGCAAGCTCCTGTCAGCAGACCGTCGGCTCGCTTTGGCAAAGCAGATTCGTGCTGGGGTTGTGGCGTATCAGATACGCTATGCATCTGTCTGGGAAATCGATCGCTTGAACATTCTCCAAGCCTCTCTTTTAGCGATGAAGCGTGCTGTGCTCAAGCTGGAGGTGACACCAGAATTGTGCCTGGTGGACGGCAACCAGTTAATTCCAGGGCTTCCATTACCGCAGCAGACGCTCGTGAAAGGAGACCAACGATCGTTAGCAATCGCCTCTGCCAGCATTCTGGCGAAAGTCTGGCGTGACGAGTTGATGACGCGCTTAGCGGTCAAGTATCCTCATTACAATTTGGTCTCCAATAAGGGCTATGGTACATCTGCCCATCGGCTAGCCCTGCAAACGCACGGACTATCGCGTTTACATCGTCGATCGTTCAGCCCGTGCCGTCTAGCCGTAGAGACCAACAGTGAGCTTTAGCATCAGGCGAGTGGGCTATGGGTGGGCATTGAAGTCTTCGCTATGGAAGGCAGCAGCGGTTCTGCCACTGCCCAGGCGCGGTAATCGACCAACAGGTTGTGTATCAAACGCTGCTTGACGGTCACCAGCACGCTTTTAAGCAAACCGTTGCCCGTTGCTTCAAGAATCGGCTTTGGGGTAAGCGCGATCGGCATGGGAACATCGACCTGCACGACCAAATTTGCGTTGCCCTTCAAGGTGGTTACATCAGCGGCTTGAAAGGGCTGAAGCGTGCCTTCCAGGTTTAACTTAAACCGTTGATTGATGTATTGAACGCCTCGAATTTCGCAGCCTGTAGACTGTACATGTACTGTGCCATCTGGCTCTGCCCAAACTCGTAAATCCACGATCGGCTGAATGGTCAGCGTTAGAAAATTCAGTGGACGCATCTTCAAGCGAAAAACTTCATCAGTTAGTTGCTCAATCTGGCTAAATGCTGCCAAAGCGCTTACAAGGCGCTGAGGTTGGCGCAGGTAGTGCTGAATCGGAATTGGCTGCTCTGAAACCACCATTTCAACAGTTTGAGAGGCAGTAAAGCGACTGTACATAGCTGAAAACCACAAAGGGATAGCAGTTAGATCTAAGTAATACTGTTGATCTTAGACAAATGTGTAGGAACAGAACTGCATCTTTTTAAGTAGATCCACTCTCTTCCCTGTAAAAGACTATTCTTGCAGAATTTCTGAGTCATAATCCCTTTTGCCTAAAAAGGGTGAGGAGGACAGTTAATAAGAGTTTTACTGCTATGTCTTCTTCGCGCCCATTCGGTGGAGCCACTGAGCGATGGGTATGCAAGCAAAAACCCCAAAGCAAGCCCTGGGGTTAAATGATGTCATGCAAGCTATGGTCGATCGCTGAGCTTCGTCTGCTTGACCTCAAAGACTAACCTTTTCGCCAACGCTTACAGCTTCATATGAACTCTCTAGACGCATAATGCGCTTCGCTTGGGCAGAAAAGGCGTTTATATCTAGTCGATCAACAATCAGCGCATCCGTAGAGAACAGACCACCACCGTTGATTGTAAAGAACAAGAAGCAAGCAGCGTAAACGGCAGACAATTCTAGATATGGAATGCTGAAGCCAGCTACCAGAATGTGGTGGTAGATCGCGACGCACATGGTTGAGAAGAGACCGAATGCCGCTGGGCGAGTCAACAGCCCAAGCGCGAGTAGAGGCGCACCAATCAGTTCAGTAAAAGCGGCAATGTAACTGAAGAAGATCGGAAAGGGCAAGCCGATGACCTCGACATAGGCTTGGGCAAAGCTCTCAATATTACCAAGCTTGTCCAGTCCGTTGTGAATGATCATAATCCCCAAGATGGCGCGCAGGACTGCCAGAGACGTTTGCGACAAGAAGTTGGGGGCGAAGTTGGGCTTAAGAACAGCAGTTAAAAGTGGGATTATAGACATGATTTGGATTTCCGGGATGATTGCTTGCGAAGGTGTTTGGAAAACATATATTAACAAAGATAACATTAAGTATTAAGTTTTGCTAATGAAGTGGCACGATCGCTCATCTATGTCTCGGCACAAAATGATGCTGATGCAGCCGCAAGCTCCTTTTGTGTCCGCTCATGAACAACGTCATCCAGCACGAGCAATCGCCATCAAGAGAGGCGAGAGTGTCTGTGCCAGTGGAACGTCACGGGTTTTTCATACCAATTTAAAGCACGACGGCTACAGATCCAATCGCTGGGTAGGGGCAAGGCATTGCCTTGCCCCTACAAGATGTGTCGTCTTTTCAATTCAAACTGGTATCAGACGATCGTCTGAGCTAATGCCCAAGCGGGTTGCCTTAGAAGCTCAAGCTTTGGCAGCTTACAGCCATTCTCAGTAGGATGGGCATCGCATATTAATTGCCAGAATGCTTATGCCATCGCCTGTGTGAGCAATGCTCACCCTACAATTTGTGGTTTATTCATCTGGAAACCGCTGTAAAGTCGCGACTACAGCGGCAAAACCACGCGTGTCATAGTCCACGCAGGCAGGCTTCGTTTCTGTAGCCGCATTTATTTGCCTAACCCTTCTCAAACACCCCTAGAACACTGGTACAGCTTTGGGTTGTTCAGTCAGCCACTTCAGTGGGTGTTGTTGGCTTCACACGTTGCCCTTTTGTCAAAATTTGCGCTCTGGTCTCGCCGCGCTTAAACCCTAGCACATCAACGTAGTAGCGCTCTGGAGAGGCGGCAACCTGAATTTTTCGCCGTTCGCAAAGCCAGGACAAGCCCTCTAATGCAATCTTGCGTCGCGGTTCGTCAGGCATTTGTTTTGCTTGCTGCAAGTTTGCCTTCAACGCTGGTGGCAGGTCACCGTTTTCAGGACTCAGCTCAAACGGCGGCTGAAACACCAATGAGTCCAATAGCCCTTGAAAGCCCAAAAAAGCCAGCCGATAAATCAGTAAGTTACTCAGGCGACCGTAGAAGTAACCGCCATGGACATCGACTCCAACACCCTTACCGGGATCACTGGAGAAATCAACATACGCTTTGAGCAGTTTTGTGTAGTCGAAGAACTTGAGCGGCGATCGCTGTCTCTCACAAATGAGAACATTGATTTCTTGATCATTACGTTTTGGATACGTCGTAAGGTCTCGATACTCAGTGCAATCGAAGTAGGTAAATAAATCGGCGATCGACTCAGGATCTTGTGTTGCTGTAGCAAGAGACTCTTCATCTTTAGTGCTGTGCGTTCTGAAAGCCTCTCGCTTCTTCTGACCCTCGTGCCCGATGCTCCGAGTATCGCGCTCAAGCGTTTGTACGCCAATAAAATTCAGCAGTGGCGAGGGTTTTGCTCCACTCACCAGTTCCTGAAGATTGATAATGCCATAAACGCTTTGGTTAGAAAGATTTTGTTTGACCACATCCAAATTTACAGTGACGTTCCCTAAACGAAAGCCTTGAGCACGAGTACTGGCTGGAAACGAAAAATAATTAGCTGTTGTTGATGCCAGTCGCAAGGCTAAGTCGCCCTCACTACTAAAGAGATACGCTTCCTCAAAGCGTCTTAGTGACGAACGCAAAAAGTTGGTACGACCAGAAATAATAGTCATGAGGGGAATGTCAGGCGAAATCAGAATTAAACGCCCTAGCGCAAAGGCACGACCAATATGAGGAGACGGAAATTTCTCTAAACTTTTTTTATCACCAATAGCAGCCGGGTCAAACACATCAGAAAGAATACGAATCGCCTGTGTGGTAACGAAACCACCCATACTATGACCGATGAAGGTTAACCGAATACGCGACTTTTCTCGCTCCCAATAACTTGCAGCCTTGCGAAAATCGGCTGCGGTATACGTTGGTTTTTCAGCGCTAACAAAGCTGGCGTAAATTTTTAGAAAAACAGCATCGTTTAGAGGCGCGAGATCACCCTGCTTCAGCGTTGGTAGCAACAAATTAAAGGCAGCGTCATTGCGATCGCTCACTAATGCTGGTTCATTCTCGATCGCTTCCCACGTTTTTCTCACCGCTTTTGCCAAAAGATCAGGAGCCAAGCTGGAGCCTTCATCTGTTGCTGCGATCACGGTTTCAAACAGCGAATCATTGATGTGACGCTTGGTGATGCCTAAATCAAGCTGTCGAATAAATTCGACTAAATCGGGGACACCAAAGTTGGTGGCGCGATAGGCATCCCGAAAATAAACAATGATTCGCAAAAGGTAGAGTGTTGTCACTAACACTGACATGGCAACACCAAAAATTATGCCGATTGCAGAAAGAAGATCAATGAGCGGCGACGAAAAAATGATCAGTAAAAGTAGACCGATCGCCGCAATAATCAATCCGCTCCAAAAGAGAATTTTCAAGGCGATTGGTAAGGCTTTACCTGCGTCTTCAAAACTAGAAGGAACGCCCTCTGAGGGCCAACGGTAACCTAAATAAACAAAACTATTCGGCTTGTCGTAAATGGCTCTGTCTTGCTGATTCAGATATTTCCACGTCCCCTGCCAGCTCTCGTAAACATAATCTCTTCCCTCAACCTCTTTCTCGTCTTTAATAATTTTTTCAATACCTGTGTTGTAGCCATGAATTTGAATCACAAGTCCGGTGTAGCTTGTGTTTAGCTTCGTGTTTTGATACAAGGATTCAACAACGTCACTAACGGTTGGCACAGTGCCATCGGGTTTGCATTCGTCTTGTTCAATATTAATGGGCGCTGTACTACGCACGAAAAAGCCAGAAACGACTTCTGGCTTACTGCCAGGTGATTGCCCCCGCTTAAAATCATCAACCCAGACATCCATGTTGCAACCCTCATGATGTGACTAAATTTGAGCGTGCGCTGACTCGCGCCACAGCATCTAAAGCCTTAAAGTATCTAAAGCCTTAAAGTAAGGCGCTGCAATGTTTAAGGCGCTGTAAAAGCCTGTTTGGAAAAAGGCTGCTTGGATTTTAGCTTATGTATAAGCCATCTTGTTTTAATCCAACCAATGCAAGCAAGCTGTGATTGATCTTCACTCACTGATACGTTAGGGTAAATGGGTTCATACGGCTTATGAGGTCAATCTGATGGAGGTCATCCCAGCGATCGATTTGCTGGAAGGGCGCTGTGTACGGTTATATCAGGGCGATTACACTCAGGCGGAGACGTTTGACGAGAATCCGGTTTCAGTCGCACGTCAGTGGGCAGATCAGGGTGCAACTCGTTTGCATGTAGTCGATCTGGATGGTGCGAAGGCAGGGCATCCTGTGAATGTGTCGGCGATTGAAGCGATCGTGCGGGCTGTTGATGTGCCGCTTCAGGTGGGGGGTGGCTTGCGCGATCGCGCCAGTGCTGCTGCTCTATTTAAGTTAGGCGTTCAGCGCATTATTTTAGGAACGGTTGCAGTGGAGCAGCCAGATCTCGTGCGCGAACTGTGCCAGGAGTTTCCAGAGCAAATTGTGGTGGGAATCGATGCCCGTAACGGACTGGTGGCAACGCGAGGCTGGCTAGAAACGTCTCAGGTAACCGCGATCGACCTGGCGCAACAAATGGCAGACTTTGGGATTGCAGCCATCATTTACACCGACATTCATCGTGATGGTACGTTGCAGGGTCCCAACCTGGACGCTTTAAGAGCGCTGGCAAACGGCGTTTCAGTGCCAATCATTGCCTCTGGTGGGATGAGTTCAGTGACCGATTTGTTGAGCTTACTGGCGCTAGAACCTTTGGGCGTTACAGGCGCGATTGTTGGACGTGCTCTGTATACGGGCGACATCGTACTGAAAGAAGCGCTACGAGCCGTAGGTCAGGGTCGCTGGCAGGATGTTCCACCCGATTTTGGCTCTTCAGCCTTGGCGTAAGGCAATGAGGAGGAGAAAACTTCTTAGCCTCAATGGAGCGCTAAGGTCTTCAAGTGTTCATACTGCTCGATTAACGGCGGTTGGAAACCGCAGCTACAGAGATCGAACCTGTCTATAGCCTTGCAGCATTCAAAAAACGCAGGTTGCAATCGCTTCCAGTGCTTCTCGTCTTTAGGCTGTCGTCGGGCTATGAGTGCATCACTCGGCTGCTTGCAAGGTCGCGAATGAGCGGTAGACGAGAGTGAATATAGTGGCTGTAGACCTTAGCTTCATCGTGATCGAGCGATCGCTGCGTTTTAAGCTGCTTGAGCAACCATTGTGCCAGACCGTTGTCGTCTAGATTGAGCAGCATTTGAGATTGACTCGTTTCGACTATGAACCAAAGTTGACGCAATATGGATGGGGACATACAACTTTTTCCAGATACAGGCTAGAACTGAGCGACGCAGAAGCTTCAGAGCTAAACTGTTAATCTAGTGTCGGGTCTTCTGGTCACTTTTGTCTACGCCCACCATAGCGAACCGACCGGAACCAAAAGCAGGATCACATAAGACAACACAAGAGTTACAAATCGCTTCATCATCCGATCCATAACTTGATGTACGTCTCATTTAACCGTTGCACTCACCGCCCTGCGTAAGCCTGCATCGGTTCTTTAATGAATCGGATGTAAAGATGTCGAAAGGTGGACTTAAGGACGCGGGGCAGTCCAAAGTCGATCGGCATCAGATGGTCGGGTAGTTTCCAGTCGGTTATCTGTAGCGACTGGGGGTGTAGCAACGGAAAGTGAATAGCTTCCATGGTGGAGGAAAGTCCCAGACGTTGAGATGCAGCTACCGTTGGCACTGAGGCTGGATCAACATTAAGAATACTCACCAGGGCGCGATCGAGCGCAAAGACATCGCTTGAAGCCGCTAATAGGTTGAGCCGACGGGGTTCACCACCGCTCGGGCCATTCCCTTCGTGACCGATAATACCATCCAGGATCGTCAGATCTGGGTTGATCGCCCGTGCCGTTTCTACCAGCATTTCGCCAAAGCGATCCCGATCTTTACCCGCTTCCATGTGCCACCAGGCTTTCATCTTGCCGGGAACGCACCCAAACAGATTTTTGACTCCCATTGTGAGAGTGAGCTGCATGTGCGATTTGACCTTGGGTAGATTGATCACCACATCAGCATCGATCGCCTCTTTGCTCAGCAATAAATGGTTAAACGCTGTGCTGACCGTCTCGTACCGTTTGCCATGAAACTCAACGATCGGTAAATTTAGCGCTTCAGTCATTGGTAGATAGCCGTTCGCTTTGGCAACGCCCTTTGCGCTTCCAAACGCTGGACCATCGCCTAAAAAGGGCTTACCACCCGCTTCCTGCACCATCTGCGCCACGCAGTAAACTATCTCTGGACGGGTAACGCACTCTTTACCGGGACGACCACCCGTCAGCAAGTTGGGCTTGAGGAGGACACGATCGCCCGGTTTCACAAACGCAGTCATGCCGCCAAGCGGCTCTAGTAAAGTCTCTAGTGCCTGACGCAGTTGGGTATGGTCATAGGACTGAGCGCGAAGCAAACTAACCGACGGTTGCACATCCATAGATTGATCCGTTTTCTAAGGGTTCAGTAGGGGCACAAGGCTTGCAACCTTATGATGCATGAGCGCGACTCAGTGGAGTGACGCGCTGGGCGTTCGCAAACACACCTTCACCGTGAATTTGGGCGATCGCAGGCTTTAGCTCAATTTTTGACACGTTAGCCCTGTTCACGCAAACCGTTTGATCGGCTAAATGGAAAAACCACCACTCTTTATCTAGAATACGTCGGATCTCTTGCTGCACTTCTTGCTCCAGCGCCATTGGGTCAGCGAATTGAGAAAAGGTATAGGTTTCCGTTTGACCATTCAAGTAGTAGATTGTGATCTGCATCTCATTGTTAGTCTGATTCTGCACAGCGGTTCCTCCTCGACGGTGTTTCGCAAACGATTAAAGGTCTCGTCAACGTCTATTGTTCTGGCGCGATCGATTGAACCTAGTCTCTGACAAAACCGTCCGTTGCGCCATGCCTTCTTCAAAAGAGCGCGTCATGTGCTGGCTCCCACAACCGTTAAGATAGAACTAACTGTTCCACAGTCGCAAGCTGAAAAGGTCTATGACTACTGCCGCTCCGGTAAAAACTCAGTATGAAGCTGTCATTGGGTTAGAAACACATTGTCAGCTCAGCACGCAAACAAAAATTTTCTCCAACAGTTCCACTGCCTTTGGAGCCACACCAAACACGCACATCGACCCAGTTTGCCTGGGTTTGCCTGGGGTGTTGCCAGTCTTGAATCAGAAAGTGCTGGAATATGCGGTAAAGGCAGGGCTGGCACTGAACTGTCAGATTGCGCCCTACAGCAAGTTCGATCGCAAGCAGTACTTTTACCCCGACTTGCCAAAGAACTACCAAATTTCGCAGTACGACTTGCCGATCGCCGAACATGGCTGGCTGGACATTGAGCTGTACGACAAGGAAACGGGCACCGCAACTCGTAAGCGCATCGGTGTCACGCGCTTGCACATGGAAGAAGACGCGGGCAAATTGGTGCATGGCGGGAGCGACCGACTTTCTGGCTCAACCTATTCGCTGGTGGACTATAACCGTGCGGGTGTACCGCTCATCGAAATTGTCTCCGAGCCAGACATTAGAAGTGGCAAGGAAGCCGCAGAATACGCTCAGGCGATACGACGGATTGTGCGCTATCTGGGCGTGAGCGATGGCAATATGCAGGAAGGCTCTTTGCGCTGCGATGTGAACATTTCTGTGCGTCCCGTTGGTCGTGCTGAGTTTGGCACTAAGGTCGAAATCAAGAACATGAACTCGTTCAGCGCCATTCAGAAGGCGATCGAGTTTGAGATTGAGCGCCAAATTGAGGCGATCGAAGCAGGTGAGCGCATCCTTCAAGAAACGCGGCTGTGGGAAGAAGGCGCTCAGCGTACCATTAGCATGAGGCTGAAGGAAGGTTCCAGCGACTACCGTTACTTCCCTGAGCCGGATTTAGGACCCATTGAAGTCTCGCCAGTGCAGCTAGAGCAGTGGCGATCGGAACTGCCAGAACTGCCACACCAGAAACGCAAGCGCTACGAAAGCGAACTCGGTCTATCGGTTTACGATGCACGAGTTTTGACAGACGATCAGACGATCGCCGCCTACTTTGAGGCAACCGTTACGGCTGGTGGAGATCCCAAACAGGCAGCAAACTGGATCATGGGCGACATCAGTGCGTACTTAAACAACAACAGCCGTTTAAGCGTTGCCGATCTTCTCATCCAGCCTGCTGCTTTAGCTGAACTCATCAGCCTGATCGACAGTGGCACGATTAGCAACAAAATCGCTAAAGACATCTTGCCCGAACTGCTGGCTCAAGGTGGTTCGCCCAAAGCGTTGATCGAACGGAAAGGCTTGATTCAAATTTCTGATACAGTCGCGCTCGATGCTGCGATCGCCGAAGTGATCGCCGCCCATCCTAAAGAGCTAGAGATGTATCGCAGCGGCAAAACCAAGATGCTGGGCTTCTTTGTGGGGCAAGTGATGAAGCAAACGGGCGGTCGAGCAGACCCCAAACTCACCAATCAGCTCCTCGCTAAACAGCTCAACGGGTAAAGTTTGAGTCAAGATTAGAGCCGCGCCTGACGATTCTTTGTCAAAAAAACATAAATAAGGGGTGACACCCCCCACCCCATTAATGGCATACTGTGTTTAGTAGATGCACCCTGATGATAAGGGGGAGACGCTTTGGCGACTCTCCCTTTTTTTTAATGACGTTTCAAGCTGTAGTGATAGCCATCACTGCACCCAGCTCTATTTCGTGATGAATGTAAAAGAACGTAATTACCCAGATTGGCTGGATAGAGGTCATTGATGCGAACACTTCGCCGTCACAAGTTTGTCACCCTGCTTGGGCTGTCTGCTACGTGTCTTTCGCTGGTGCTCCTGCAAAGCGATCGCAGCGCAACTCAGATCCCGAATGCAAACCAGAACACTGTCAGGGGTATGCAGAGAGACGCTGCTATTTCTGTAATGATTGCGGATCTCAAAGACCCCAATCCTAAAGTTCGGGTACAAGCTGCTGATTGGTGGCTCACCCATGGCGGAGGTGTCCATCAAGTAGAAGGTGTCATTCCTGCCTTGGTTGCTGCGCTCAAAGATCCGAATCCAGAGGTGCGGTTGCGGATTGCTCAGTCGTCGCTTTGGAGCAAAGCCGCCCAGGTACAAGGTGTGGCTCCTGCCCTGCTTGCTGCCCTTAAAGATCCCAATTTCAAAGTTCGGGAGCGCATTGTTGCCGCGATCGGAGACCTGGAGGCAGACGTTGCCGTTCCGGCTCTCATCACTGCCCTCAAAGATCCAAATCAAGCCGTTCGCAGCACGGCGGTGCTGATGCTAGAGCGAAAGGGAGCCGCCGCAAAAGCTGCCATCCCTGCACTCATTATTGCGTTAGGAGACACTGAGGGAGACCAGATTCCTGACTATGCGGCGACAGCTCTAAAGACCATCTGTTCAGCTTTGAATATTGTGCCGCCAGAGCTAATTGCTGCATTGAAAGCGCCTAATCTGACTGTCCGTACGTATGCTGCAACTATCCTCAAAGACCTGGGGACCTCTGCAAAAGTGGTAGTTCCAGCATTGATAGCATCGTTGCGAGATCCGTATACCGATGCACGGTTTGCAGCCGTAGCTGCCTTGGGTGAAATTGGCGCACCTGCAAAAGCGGCAGTCCCAGCCCTAGCCCGGTTGCTAAAAGACCCGGACTCCAATCTGCGGATTCAGGCAGCCCGTGCGCTCTGGAAACTGGGTGAAAAGCCAGCCGTTGTGCTACCAACCCTGATTGCGGCAATGAAATCTCCGAACGATATCGTTCGTTTCATGGCAGTTTCGACCTTAGAAGACATGGGTGCTGCGGCAAAACCAGCGACCCCGGCGTTAACGTCTGCCTTGAAGGATAAAGATGCGGATGTGCGATCGGAGGCTGAGCGGGCACTGACAAAAATAAAGGGAGCGCAAGACGGCGGTATTGCGTTGTTGCTGATCGCACTGAAGTCTCCAAATTCACGTGAACAGGCAATTTCTGATCTGGCAAGGCTGGGGGCTAAGGCAAAACCAGCCGTACCGACGTTGCTGACGATCTTAAAGCAAGACCCAAACTACCGAGTGCGCCGGATTGTGCCCTTCGCTTTGGTTGCCATCAGCCCTAACGATAAAACAGTCATTGCCACCTTAATTGCTACTTTGAAGGAGCGGGATGATGAGGTTCGGGCTTCTGTTGCCTATGCCTTGGGCGAGATTGGACCTGCCGCACAAGCCGCTGTACCCGCTTTAGTCGCAGCGTTGAAAGCTGGTTCTGTCGCCAACCGCGAGATTTGGGAGCCTGTCCCACCAGCAGTTGCTCTGGTTAGCATTGGGGCGGCGCAAGACGTTGCTGTTCCAGCGCTGGAAGCAGCATTTCAAAATGGCACCTGCAATTTCTTCTATGGCTTTTGCACTAACGCTGTCAAAGCTTTAAGGAAAGCAAGCAGCGACACGAAAACGGCAAGTTCAACTCTCGTTAAACTGTTGAGTAAGGCTGCGACCTACGATCAGGTTAGCATTGCGCTGACACTCTTAGAGTTGGGTGCAGAAATTGAGCCAGCGACAACGGCGCTCGTTGCCGTCGCCAACAGAACTGAGAAATCGCCGATTAGTTCAGGTGGTGCTAAAGCCGATTGGAGTGGGAGCGATCGCCGCTACCTTGCTCATCGGATGGCAGGGATGGTGGAGAGCCTACAGAAAAATCCCTATCGCTTATCGGCGGCAGAAATGGCAATGACGGTCGCTAGACTGGAGCAAGTGTTGCAAGTGCTAGAAACGCCGAAGGAACCGAAAGTCTCGGACGCAACGTTGGAGCGCATTCGGCGATCACTGGATGCCCTTAAAGTACAGCAACGCCTGTGATCAATTAACGCTCAGCCGTTGAAGCCGCGATCGTGTCTCTTCCTGTCTCATCACTAACGACAGAAATATCCCTGCCCCTGATATAATCGCCTGTCAAGCAGTGATTATAGTGGAGGCAAGCATGGCGGACTGGCAGGAAATTCCTGGAAGCATTACGGCTCCTAAAGGCTATCGCGCAGCAGGGATTACGGCAGGACTCAAGCCGTCGGGGTTGCCTGACCTGACGCTGATTGTCTCAGACGTGGAGGCGATCGCGGCGGGCGTTTTCACAACCAGTCAGGTGCGGGCAGCGTGCGTTGATTACTGCCGAGAGCGCCTTCAGACAAAAGCCAGTGCTCGTGCGATTCTCTGCAACGCTGGTCAGGCAAATGCTGCCACAGGTGCGCTGGGGTTGCAGGATGCCCTCGAAAGCGCCAAAGCCCTGAGCGAAGCACTCGGCGTGCCATCAGAGTTAATTTTGCTTGCCTCCACAGGCGTAATTGGTCAGCGCATCAAACTGGATGCCTTAAAAGCCGCATTGCCCCAACTGGTTGCCAGCCTTTCAGAAGCGGGCGCGGAGAGTGCAGCCAAGGCGATTACAACGACAGATCTGGTGACGAAGACGATCGCCCTAGAAACAACCCTGGACGATCGTCCCGTCCGCATTGGTGGCATTGCCAAAGGGTCTGGCATGATCCATCCCAACATGGCAACGATGCTGGCGTTTGTAACCTGCGATGCGGCAGTATCTCCCCAACTCTGGCAACAAATGCTCAGTCGGGCAGCAGACCGCAGCTTTAACCAAATTACGGTGGATGGCGATACCAGCACGAATGATTCGCTGATTGCACTGGCAAACGGGCAGTCGCGCACCCCTGCGATTACGGAAGCAGGAGCCGAAGCCGATCAGTTAGAAGCAATGCTCACAGAGGTCTGCATTTACCTGGCGAAGGCGATCGCGCGGGATGGTGAAGGCGCAACCTGTCTCGTCGAAGTCCAGGTGTCTGGCACCAATGATGACGCAGAAGCACGGCAACTTGCCCGCACGATCGCCGGATCATCACTCGTCAAAGCTGCCATCTTTGGGCGCGACCCGAACTGGGGCAGAATTGCGGGAGCCGCCGGACGCGCTGGCGTGTTGTTCAACCAGGACGATTTGCAAATTCAACTCGGCGACTTTCTGATGATGCAGAACGGTCAACCGCAACCGTTCGATCGTGCTGCTGCCAGCAACTACTTACGACAGGCAGCACTCGGCGCATATTTGAAAGACGATACGGTGGCGATCGCCGTCAACGTTGGCAACGGTTCTGGCTCTGGCACAGCTTGGGGCTGCGACCTCAGCTACGACTACGTCAAAATCAATGCAGAGTACACGACTTAAGATCGTGGATTAAATAAAACCGACAAATTGTTTTCCGTAGGGGCGCACAGCCGTGCGCCCCTACGGAAAACGCCGAGGTGATTAAATTCTTGTTCCTTAGCATAACCGTATCGGCGCAGCATAGCACCCCCAATGCACCCGATCGCCGAGAGCTTATCTGTTAGGCTTCGAGATTCTCTGCGGTCGGTGATTGGGAACGTTCGTAGACATAATTCAACGTAGAATGCCTCGAGCGCAGTCATACAGAAATTTTCAATAGGGTGGGCAGTGCCCACAATTGTTCAAAAAGCCTCGGTGTGAGTTCTGTGGGCAGTGCCCGCTCTACAATCTATGGCTTATCCATGTGAAAACGGCTGTAACACATCGATCTCACCCGCAGCAGGGGTGGTGCAATCGACGCGAATGCTGCCAACGCCGACAAAACCTTAATAAAACCTTTGTAGCCGATTAACGACTGCTTGGTAATGTTCTTTTTATTACCTGTAGAAATCTCTAACACAGTCATGAATTGGTATAACTCCTCGCATTTGCTATCGGCAGGGTTCAAACGGCGTGATGTTCTACGTGGTGCTGGTGTCTTAGCGGGTTTGGCGATCGCCAGCCAGTTTTCGCGCCGCGTCGTTGCTCAACCAGCGTTTTCAGGCTATCCCTTTGCACTGGGTGTCGCCTCTGGTGACCCACTGCCCAACGGTGTCGTGTTATGGACACGGCTAGCACCTGATCCGCTCAATGGTGGTGGGATACCGGGATACAACGTGCCCGTGCAATGGCAAATTGCTGCTGATGAAAATATGCGGCGGATTGTTAAATCGGGTACTGAGGTTGCGATTCCGGAATTTGCGCATTCAGTGCATGTCGATGTGCGTGGACTGCAACCAGGACGGCATTACTGGTATCAATTTAAGGCGGGTAACGAAGTCAGCCCGATCGGTCGCACTCGCACTGCCCCAGCCCGTAATCAGAAGCTAGAGCACCTCCGCTTTGCGCTGGTTAACTGTCAGGACTGGCAAAACGGCTACTACACCGCGTACAAACACGTAGCAGAAGAAGATCTCGATCTAGTCGTGCATGTGGGTGACTACATCTACGAGTACGGACCACAGTCCGGTGGACCCCGCCAGCACAACAGTCCTGAGATTTTCTCCCTTGAGGACTACCGCAACCGCCACGCGCTGTACAAAACCGATGCCAATCTTCAAGCGGCTCATGCGGCGTTCCCCTGGGTCGTGACGTGGGATGACCACGAGGTAGAAAACAACTACGCCAGTGGTATCTCAGAAATTGATGATGAACCCGATCAAGATCCTGCCGTGTTCTTGCGGCGGCGTGCGGCGGCGTATCAGGCATACTACGAGCATATGCCACTGCGTCAGTCGTCCTTGCCAAACGGTGCTGATCTCCGGCTTTATCGGCGATTCACCTATGGCGATCTGGCTCAGTTCAACGTGTTAGATACACGCCAATACCGATCGGATCAACCCTGTGATGATGGTCTCAAGCCCCTTTGTGACGCAGCGATCGACCCCACTGCCACACTGACTGGCAAAGCACAAGAGCGCTGGTTGTTTCAAGGCTTGCGGCAATCGCCCGCCCAGTGGAATATCCTTGCCCAACAGGTCATGTTTTCGCAGTTTGACTTTGATCCTCGTCCAGAGGTGCAAGTCTTTAATGTGGATCAATGGGATGGCTATGTGGCAGCCCGCGATCGTATCCTGGCGTTTCTGGAGCAGCAGAAGACTTCAAACCCGATCGTACTGGCGGGTGACATTCACTCCAGTTGGGTACACGACATTAAGCGCGACTTCAACAAGCCAGAGTCGCAGACGTTGGGCACCGAGTTTGTGGCAACCTCCATTACCTCAGATTTCCCGACTCAGTTTATTGCTCCAGTCACCCTGGCGCTTTCCGACAACCCGCACACAAAGTTCTTTAACGGTGCGTTGCGGGGCTACGTGCGCTGCGATCTGAATCGCAAGCGCTGGCAAAGTGACTACCGCGTCGTCTCGACCATTACCGAACCCGAAGCCACGGTTAGCACGCTCGCATCGTTCGTTGTGGAAGATGGTAAACCAGGCGCTCAACGCGCCTAACGAGGCTAGAGCGTTCTAAAGCAAGATGAAAGCAGCACCTTTTAGCTTTCGTCTTGCTCTACAGCATGGATAGCCGTCTCGGCTAGCCCACATCACTTAAGTCATACCAATTTGAATTGAAAAGGCGACACATCTGGTAGGGGCAAGGCAATGCCTTGCCCCTACCCAGCGCTTGGATCTGTAGCCGTCATGCTTTAAATTGGTATCGCAAGTCTTCGCTCAGCTTAGCCCGACTGCATTGCTTTCACTAAGCGCGCCAGAGCGTATTTCAACTGTGCACCAGGGTCGATCGCTTGCCAACCGCTTGCTGTCCGCTGCCGTAGTTCAAAATGCAAATGCGGACCCGTCGATAAGCCAGTACTGCCAACTCGCCCAATCACGGTACCTTTTTCCACCCATTGCCCCGGTTTGACAAAAACCTGCGAAAGATGTCCGTAGAGCGTTTCTCGTGTGTCGTTTTGATGAGACAGAATGATTGCGAGTCCGTAGCCGTTCAGCCAATCCGAAAGGGCAACCTTACCATCTGCCGCCGCTAAAACGGGTGTACCCATGGGCGCACCCAGGTCAGTGCCGCTGTGAAAGCGACGATCGCCCCTGATAGGATGTACCCGCCAGCCAAAGCCAGACGTAATGGGTGCAGGTACCGCTAAGGGAAAGATGAAGCTCAGCCCGCTCCATAGTTCAGCGTTAGAACGATTGCCTGTTGCGTAGGCTGCCCAGCTTTGTCCGTTGAACTCAGGCGTGTTACCGTCTACGACTACACCAAAGCCTCCGATCGTCCGCCCAAACCCATTGAACGAGTAGCTAACATACTGGGGTGGAGACTGCGGTACGTAGCTGTACGATGTGCTGCCTTGTGGAGGTGTGTAAGGCAGCACGGATGGGAGCGATCGACCCGAAGGCGGTGTCACGGGTTTAAGCACGGATGGGAGCTGGACTGAAACCGTCCCTGGTGTCCACGGTTTAAGCTTGATTGGTAGAGACTTTGAGAGCGATCGCTTCGGTGTTAGCACAGGTTTGGTTGGCGATCGCGCGGCTTCGATTGCTTCAATTTGAGCGAGCAGCGCTGCCTTCCCTTCGGGCGAGAGCATCTGATCTTGAGCCATGCGACGTGCTTGAAGAAATTGCCCTGCCTGAGCGCTGGCGAGCACCATCGCTTCCAGATGTGCGCGTAGCTTTGCTTCTCTCAGCAGCTTATCTTTAGCCACAATGTTTGCCAGTCGCTGGTGCAATAACTGCCGTTGCATGGCTATAGCTTGCTCTGGTGCTTTGCTTGTAGCGGCTACATTAACAGCTTGATCAGGCTTGGTTGGAGACGAGGCATTCTCGTTGGGACGATTTGCAGCCGGAGTTTCTTTTACCGCATCCGTATGGCTGGGAATGGCTGCCGACGGTTTTGCTGCTGTTGATGAAGCACTACTGGTAGCACGCGTTGACTGACGCAGAAACGATGGTGAAAGCGATTCGGGGGCACTAACAGTAGGTTTCGGTACGGGGACAACTGCTTGTTGCGGGGCGACCAGTGCGGCTTTGGGTGTATCGACAGTGGCAGGGGCAGCAGGTTGGGCGGCTTGTTCTGCTAGCGTCTGGGCGATCGCGTCCAGCATTTTAGAGAGTTCCCGGCTAATGGTCTGCCCATTTCTTTCTGCGCTGAGATCAGGCAATCAGGACAGTTCTTTCTCCTCCAGGGGTTCTTTAAGCGTCAGCGTTCATACGAGAGCGATTGTGTTGTTTTAGTAAACTTTTCCTGCTTAGGGGATTGCAAGAAAATAAGCTACCACTGGTTTGGGTTTCGGCTACGCTCAACCCGCCATGACTGAAGGTTGAGCGCAGTCGAAACCTGTTTGTTTGGTAGGTTATTAAACCGCAAAGCCCTTAAAGCAGTAAGCTTTCGTAGTGAAACCAGCTTTGTCGTGAAGCCAGCTTTGCGGCAGCCGTAGAGTAAGCGTTAGGCAGCCTTCTCGCCTGGGTACACTGGGCGAACCGAATAGTGGGAGCGCTTGCAGAATGTTAAGCCAGTTAGAGAAATTGAGCCTGAACACTGATGGTCGTTATGCCAGCGATGAAGAACTGCAATTTGTGGGCGACTATGTACAATTGTTTGGTCTCCGGTTGCAGACGTATCAGACGCTTCAGTTGGTGGAAGCCGCGATCGTGCAGCAGGTAGAAACCAAGATGCGCTTGCTTGACCCGAACCTTTTTCGCAGTGGTAACGAAGATGTCAGTGCGAAATGGAAGCGCGATACGCTGCGAGTGCTGCGCTACTCTGCGGTTGCCATGCTGATGAATGATCCCGAAACCTTGCGCGAACGCTTTCTCTTCTGGCTCCAAACCATTATGAAAGCTTTTGGCGCTCAAAAGAGCTGCAACGCTACTTATGAAGTGATGCAGGAAGTCGTCAAGCAGCATTTGACACCCGTTCAAGCCGGCCTGTTCTGCCCCATTCTGGAGATTAATCGGCAGACATTGGGCAAGGATTAACGCCGTGGTTTGGGGCATTAAGGATGGAAAAAGTTTTAAGTTTTGAGTTTTGAGTTTTGAGTTGATTTAGCGCCAGAGTTCAGTTCCTTTGGGCGACGATTTATGGGTGTTGGAGCGGTTCATAACCCACGCATCTTTTTGCTTTCTGCTTGACTCACCGATACCCTGCCGCTTGCAGTGAAAACAGTTGGGCATACCGTCCGTTCGATCGCAGTAGTTCTTCGTGAGTGCCTTGTTCAACGACTTTGCCCTCTTGAAGCACCATAATTTGGTCTGCCATCCGCACAGTTGAAAAACGATGAGAAATAAGAATCGCCATCTGCGTCTGCGTCATGGCACGAAAATGGTTGAAAATGCGGACTTCGGCTTCGGCATCCATAGCTGATGTCGGTTCATCCAACACCAAGATATCGGCGTTCGATCGCATAAAGGCACGGGAAAGCGCGATCTTTTGCCACTGCCCGCCCGATAGCTCACGACCGCTTTTGAACCAGCGCCCAAGCTGCGTGTGATACCTGTCTGGTAGTGCTTCAATGAAGGGTTGTGCGGTGCCTTTAGCGGCAGCATCGCGCCAACGGGCTTCATCGTCCATAGATGCAACATCGCCCGCGCCAATGTTTTCGCCCACGGTGAATTGGTAGCGGACAAAGTTTTGAAAAATCACGCCAATCCGCTGCTGAAGCGTGTCGAGATCCCATTCGCGCAGGTCTAACCCATCCAGAAGGATGCGTCCGCTGTCGGGCGTGTAAAGGCGCGTCAACAGTTTGATGAGGGTCGTTTTGCCGGAGCCGTTTTCGCCGACGATCGCTAGCTTTTCGCCTGGTTTCACATGCAGTGAGATTGCTTGCAGTGCAGGCTGAAGGCTGCCCGGATAGCAAAAGCTCACCTGCTCAAAGCGCAGCCCATCGCCCGGTAATAGCCCTTGCGTCGCCTGTCCAACGGGTTTGGCAATCGGTTGTTCCAGATATTCGTAGAGGTTCGAGAGGTAAAGGCTGTCTTCGTACATGCCGCCGATTGCACTCAGCACGGAAGCAAACGTTGCCTGCCCTTGCCGAAACACGACTAGATACATCGTCAAGTCGCCGAGAGAAATGGTGCCCGCGATCGCCTCCAGCACAATCCATACGTAGGCAGCGTAGAAGGCAAGCGTGCTCAACAATCCCAAGAGGTAGCTCCACAACCCGCGCCGAATCGTCAAAGCCCGGTCTTCGCCATAAAGGTGACGGAAGATGTCGCGGTAGCGGCGCAGCAACATGGGACCCAGTTGATACAGCTTGACTTCCATTGCGGTCGTGTCGTTTGAAAGCAGCCATTCCAGATAGTTTTGCTGTCGCGTTTCGGGGGCACGCCAACGAAAGAGGCGAAAGGCTTCTCCGGCAAAGCGCGTCTCGGCAATAAACGCAGGAATGGCTGCCACCATTAGCACCAGTACAGCCCATGCCGAAAAGTTTAGCAGCAACCCACCGTATGCCAGCAGCGAAAGGGTATCCTGCACTAGCCCGAAGGTGCGACCAACCAGGCTGAGCGGGCGACTGGAGGCTTCTCGCCGTGCCCGCGCCATTTTGTCGTAAAACTCTGAATCCTCGAAGTGCGAAATATCAAGGGTTAACGCCTTCTCTAAAATCAGGACATTAACTTTGTGTCCTAACAGTGCCCGCAGTAGAGATTGACACAACGCTAAACCCTGTTTACAACCTGCCTGGAGTGCAATCAATCCGGCTTCGATGCCTAAGTACATCAGGGTGTGCGATCGATCGTCCGCTAAGCCCGATCGCGCCGCCTGAACCACCCCATCCACAATCAGTTTGCCTACGTAGGCAATCGCGCCGGGAAGTAAGCCAGCAACTAAGGTCAGCACCATCAGCGCAATGGTGAGCGCTCGATTGGTTGTCCACACTAGCGCGATCGCCCGTCCACAATATTGATACATTGACAACGACTGTCGTAAACTCTGCCAGCGCTGTCTCAGCCGATTTTGTTGAAAATTCCTCATCCTCCTACGATACCTTTCGGCGATCGGAGTTGTGAATTTAGTCGTCAGCGTCAACTCAAAACTCTCTAGCGAAGCGCTACTCAGGGCTTAAACGTCATGCCTCAATGCCGATTAGAGGATGACCTAGGCAGTGTTTTAAAACTTCTTCGCTGCGTTGCCTAGCCGCGCTGAGCTGCAAGTTCGCGCTCACAGAGCCAAGTCCACTCAAGGGACTAAAGACGGCTTGCAGTCCCTTGAGTGGACTTCGTGCCGTTAGCCCGGATTTTCAATCACGGGCGGGAGAAGAGCGTAGTGAAGGATTTTAAAACACGCCCTAGCCTTGTTATAAGCCCATAGCCAACTCGATAGAGCCAATAGAATTGCCTTTTCGTCTGTAAACGGATGGTTGAAATGATCCTCAAAGCGTAGCCGTAAAAGCGCCTCTCCACGTTCTGTCGGTTGGTCGTTGACCGCTCTGGAAAATGGCTGTTCATCATTCTAAGGATCGTGGATTAAATAAAACCGATAAATTGTTCGTAGGTAGGGGCGCACAGCCGTGCGCCCCTACGGAAAACGCCGAGGTGATTAAATTCTTGTTCCTAAGTGAATCACGTCCATAAGACGGTACGATCCTGAAAGCTCAGAATGTTGGTTTCGTTTTGCAATGGCGCTCAAGTTAATTAATCACTTCGACAGCAGTTTTACCCTTAGTTCAGAGGCAAAGGCGACTCTGTTTGAGTTGCTTCAGGGTGAAACGTTCCTCCAGCAAGTAGCCGAGCAGGTGCAGAGTTCAGCGGTTGTCTTTACCGAACTGCTCTTTCAACCTGTTCCGTATAGTGCAGCGACTCCAAAGGGGATGCCAGCCGCATTTGAGCCATTCCACAAGGCTGATGGCTACGTCATCATCAACGTACCGCCCAACTTTATGTTCAAGGCGAAAATTTCCAAGCCCAGTCGCCTGTGTGCCATTTATCGTCACGTTGGGTGATAGCAACCAGAAAGGAAGGATAACGGCTAAACGCTAAGGATAGTGGCTTAATTAACCTGAACCGCTTCTCTTCTGTAGGGACGTTACATGTAACGTCCCTACAGAAAGCATTGCACCTGATTAAAGCCGCGATCCTAAGAAAATTTTTATCTTTTATCCCCTATTCTTTATCCTTCGTATGTCTCCTCAAATCGACATTCCGGCGCTTTCTAGCTTGGAGTTTGTTCTTTATATTGGCGATCGTGGTCAGTTGCCCGAACCATTGCAGGGAAGGATTGGTGTGTATGCCATTTTTGATCAAGCTCAAACGCTGCAATACGTTGGCTATTCCCGCGATATTTACTTAAGCCTGAAGCAACATTTGGTGCGTCAACCAGAGCACTGTTATTGGCTGAAAGTGCAGACGATCGATCGCCCTAATCGTACTGTGCTAGAAGAAATCCGGGCTGCCTGGATTAATGAGAATGGGTCGGTGCCAGTAGGAAATGGTGCTGATGAAGGGCTGTGGACACAGGCGATCGATGCGAAAACGCAAATGACGCTGGAAGAGCAGTCTAGCTATGCAGGGGCGATCGATGAATTGACTCAAATGAAGGTGCTAAAGCAAGTGGCTCGGCGGGTTGAAGCAGAAATACTAGACGTATTAAAGTCTCGCGGCGTTCAGGTCGAAATTCGCTTCAATCCCAAACTAAAAGAAGCAGGTTTGTTGGATCTAAAGTAAATGCTTCTGTAGCAATCCTATTTTAAGTGTGAAACTTGGTTATGCAGATCCCCGACTTCTCATAGAAGTCGGGGATCTTGCCTTCAATGATTTGTATCAACCTGTTGACTTATCCCTCTCAATCTGGCTGATTCTCTCTCTGAAAATCGCCTCGACTTCACGCTCAGGATCAGCCATATCGTATGGATAGGGATAAGTAATAGCGTTTGGGTCACGACGGCTCATCAAAACCTGCAACGCTGCATGAAAAGCCTCATCATTGTTTCGATGCTCTGAGAGATAACGCTTCAGTTCAGCGTTGGCTAGTTGATTTAAATCTTGAGCCATAGAACGAACTCCCAGTTTCCATCCTCAAAAATGACGATCGCAAGATCGTCCGCGCTTCCACCTTGAACATCGATCGTCTTCGCCTTTTGGTCGTAGCGAAAAACGTTGATTGGCTAAAACAGGTTAGAAAACAGTTGACAGACAAAAATGGCTGCTTCAGCTTGTTCGCGCGTTGGCAAGTAATGACTCCTACTTGTTCAGATCTCCGGCTTCTCGTAGAAAGCGGCGACTTCGCCTTCACGGGTGATTTATGGCTCAACCCAACAGCCATCCGATTTGATTAGATTGATTAATTCTTCAACGCCTTGCGCTTCCGGGACTTTTTTAATTTCATCGCGTCCACGGTAGAGCGAAATCCAGCCTGCTTGTTTGCCCACATAGCCGTAGTCTGCGTCTGCCATTTCGCCAGGACCGTTCACAATGCAGCCCATGACGGCAATGTTCAGACCAGTCAAATGGTTGGTCGCTTCTCGCACTTTATGCAGCACGTCTTCAAGGTTGAAAAGCGTCCGTCCACAAGACGGACAGGCAACGTACTCTACCATCGTCCGGCGTAAACCTAGGGCTTGCAGAATGCCATAGCAAACGGGGATTTCCTTTTCGGGTGCTTCAGTGAGGGAGACGCGGATGGTATCGCCGATGCCGTCTGCCAATAGCGTCCCAATGCCAGCGGTGGATTTGATGCGACCATACTCGCCATCACCTGCTTCGGTCACGCCAAGATGCAAGGGGTAATCCATACCTAACTCGTCCATCCGCTTGACCATCAGACGATTGGCAGCAATCATCACGGGCACTCTGGAAGCTTTGAGCGAAAGTTCGATGTGATAGAAGTTGAGCGATTCACAAATGCGGATGAATTCGAGTGCCGACTCGACCATACCTTGGGGCGTGTCGCCGTAGGTAAACAGCATCCGCTCTGCCAGAGAGCCGTGGTTGACTCCAATCCGCATCGATTTGTTCTGATCACGCAGGGAAATGACGAGCGGTGCCAGCGTTTCGCGAATTTTCTCGCCGATTTCGTCAAACTCTGTCTGGGTATATTCGGTACGATCGCTCTTCGGCTTCTCAAACACATAGAGACCTGGATTGATCCGCACGTTGTCCACATGCTTGGCGGCTTCCAACGCAATCTTTAACCCGTTATGATGCACATCTGCTACCAGCGGCACGGGTTGGTAAGTAGCGATTAAGCGACGACGAATTTCTTCCATCGCCTTAGAGTGCGCCATGCTGGGTACGGTGACACGCACAATTTCGCAGCCGATTTCGTGCAGACGACGAATGGCAGCCACCGAACCCTCAATGTCCAGCGTGTCTTCATTGATCATGGACTGGACGGCAACAGGATGATGCCCGCCGATGGCGATGCTACCCACGGGCACCGAGCGTGTTTTGCGACGCTGAATGGAGGTATCGATCGGCACGGCTGTAGAAGCAGTGGAGGTAAGAGGGCTAGGCAGAGTTTGCATACGCTGATTAATAAAGCTCGGCAGCAAGACAGGATAATTGGTCTCTGTCCTTACAGATTGCCATAGATAGGGTAAGTTTGACAGTTAAGACGCGACAAAAGCTTGGGATGACGAACGGTGACGACAGCCGTGGTAACTCAAATGCTTAATTGCTACCCTTACCGAACCGCGCTACGAGCATCTTCGCGGGGTTTTGCTTTATTCACCTTGAGCTGACGACCCATCCATTCAGCTCCGTCCAAGTCAGCGATCGCGGCATCTTCTTGCGGCTCGTCGGCGAGTTCGACAAAGGCAAACCCACGCAAGCGTCCCGTTTCGCGATCGGTGGGTAGCGAAAGGCGCTTGACGGTGCCATAGGCAGCAAACACTTCCGTCAGATCTTCTGGAGTAGCTTGATAAGACAAGTTACCAACGTAAATAGTCATGAGCGATGTGGGAGCGAATGGTTAGTACAAAACCCATCACTCCGGTGATAGCACATCACTCCCACCGCATTCTGAAAAGCCTGATACCGATCGAGTGCGGCTAACGCGAAAACCAGGGTTAGTCGATCGAAATCGACTTTGGAGCACCGCTATTGCCATTGTTGGTTCTGCTTGCTGATGTATAAGCAGTGCTACCCGATTGCTGGTCAAGCCAGCTTCTGACGGGATCTTCAGAGAGATTAAGGCGAAGCAGCCCAGACAGAAAACCGCCGAAGAAGGCAACGGGCTGCTGCGAAAGCTCTTTCCAAACGGGGGTTAGTTCATCAAGAAACACGAATAGAGGCTCCTTTGGGTTGTCATGCTTTCATTGGTGATTGTAACGCGAAGCGAATAAGCCCGTAGAGGAAGAAGCAGTTTGGACAACCTCGACAGGCAATGATGGCAACCCTTTATGTTCAAAGGTTAAAGAATAAGGGATCTGCGGGTTAATAAAGTACCCATTAGCCAGGTTTCGACTACGCTCAACCTTCAAATGTCGCGGGTTGAGCGCAGTCGAAACCCGATCCCCTGGGAGCTTATTTTCTTGCAAGCCCCTAAAAAGGTTGAGCCTACTGCTGCGTAGAAGCAAGCGTCATCTTTTTGCGTTTAGCCTTTTGCTTCAGGCAACATGCACTTGTCGCTATCGCAGCCAGCAGGACCTTCGGCAAGGCTAAAGCCAGAATCATAGCGGCTGAGAGCGGCGTAAAAGTCACTCGTTTGTTGCTTAGTGGCTACATCTTGCTGACGGCGATCGAACGTTTCTTTGTCAATCTTCTCAAACGGTAGTCGCGGGAAGGGCGCATCAAACCGCGCTAGTAGAGCCGCGCTGATATAGCCTTCGTCGTGAGCGATCGCCTGATAAAGCCGTTGTGCCAGTGGTTCAACTTCAGCTTCGGTCAGTTCGATCGTGGCGCTGGTGTTGTGCGCGGTGTAATAGGTTTGCACCTGCATGTAGAAGTCGAACTGCGCGAGGGCAGAGAATTGTTCGATCGCGATCGTGTCGGCTCCTGGCAGGTTTGCCCAGGACACTTCAACCGGAATCTCAACCAGCCACTCGGTGCAGCGGGGATCAAACGGATCATTCAAGAGGTTGCCGTTTTCGTCCTTGTCTGACTGCGACGGCACAATGCTGTAGCCGTAATCGAGACACGCCAGCGCCACGGGATCATTTTTGCGGAAGGTGATGCGTCGGATGAAGCGCTGTGCTTTGGGTGGATGCCAACCGGGGCTGGCTCCTGTAAGCAAGGACTTGGTGCCCGCTGGCTGAACGGTGGTGCAGCGGTTGGGTCGTTTTGAGCTGTGGCGATCGCAGTATTCCCACACAGCTTGCTCCACTAAAGCTCGCCAGCGCGATAGATAGGCTTGCTCTTTCTGCTTGAATGCCAAGCCCGTCACCGTATCGGGTCTGCCTGCTTCCCACCAGCGGAGCCATTCCACCCCAAAGGCATGAACGAAGAAATCGAACAGTCCAGTAAAGGAAACGCCGACGATCGGATCTAGATCGCGTGACTTCTGGTAGCGCGGTTCGGCAAAGCGATGGTTTAGCAACGCTGCGACCGAGAGTGCGGCGGCTTTGAAGGCATCCGCTTGTTCTTCGAGGTTATTGGGATCAAGCTGATTCAGATGGACTTCTGCCAGATTGCAGTGGAAGTCGGCACCCAAAATTTCACCGCAAGGATTCAGCCCGTAGCGTCCCAGACGGTGCTCTAGCTCATCCGCAGGCATTTGAGGCACCTGTTGCTGGAGCCATTCTCTGGCTGTGCCCTGATTGTAGGCAGCAAGGAAGTCGGCTTTTAGTTCAGGAGTGGTCAACACATCGCGGTTAGAACGAGCGATCGCCTCTGGTGCGTACTGAATCGCGCCTTCACCCGAATAAAACTGTTTGCGAACGGCATCGACACATTCTTGCTCCGTTGGCTTGTGGTGATACACACGAGTATGGTTTGCCATCCTCAGGGCATCGCGTTCTGGGTCAATGCGCCAATTGCCTGCGTCATCTTGCTGCCACAGGTTGTCTTTCGCCACCGCAAAGGCAGTATCACTGCTCACGCCCTGCCGCATTCCCGCCGATCGCCGGATATTGCCTGCTACAACGGTTGCAGCGGCTTCGTCAATCAACAGACAGCACTCCACAGAGGTCAACTGTCGCCCGATCGCCTTATTCAACAGCGCCGCACAGCGTTCGTACAGCCCTGGTAGGCGAATGGGGTTCGCCATGCCGCCAAAGCCTTTCAGCACTTCACCTTCAGCGCGGACATCGCTCATATTCACGATGACGGAAAGATCGCCAGTAAAGCGATCGTCCGTTGAAAGCTCCAACAACGTTTTGTACGACTGCACCCATCCCTGACGGCTATCGCCGACGCGGATTTGTACCTGGTTGCCGTCTACAGTTACTTGAGTGCGATCGTGCCGTTGATCAGCCGCTGTTTGACCAATTTCTCCCTCTACGCTGACAACCAACCGATTGCGAATGGACGGTAACTGGCTGATGTAACGTGGTTCTAAAATTGCACCCGTGCCACAACCCATCATGGCGAGATCCATCATCAGCCCAAACGCTTGCCAGTCGATGACGTTGGTGCTGGTGCAGTTGTATGCGCCCGAGAAGTTTTCGGGCTTGTTGATCCAATCGGTGCCGCCGACCCAGAGCCAGCGTCCTGATGGCAAGCTCTTAAGCTGCTGCTGCATTCGCTGAATCAAGTCAGCTTCTTCACGAGTGAGTTGCCCTAAGTCAACCAGTCCTTGCGTTGTCCGTTGAATGACGGCTGCTAGTGGTTCACGACGATTTTGGGTACGACGGCTATAGGTGCGGAAAAAGACAGGGTTGGCAGTTGGAGCCGTGACAGGAAACTGACCCGATAAAAAGGCTGAATCCTCAGTTGTAGCGGCACTGGATTGCAGACCCTGCTTGGAACGAACTTGGTTAAGTTCTTGAACCATAGGTTAGGCGCTCACTTCTTGGAAACGGATGGGCTTTGGCTAGATATGGACTCTAGAAACCACAGTCTACACTATCAGTAGTAAAGTGTGGCTCAGTAGAGTTCTAACACGAAGTCCTAGAAGCGGCGCATTTTTTGTGGCGATCGCACTCATCCCGATGATCCAGACATTATTCAGATGGCAACGAAGCTAGTCGCTGTCTTGCAAGCGACAAAGCGTGCGCCTCGCTCAATCTGTTCCATTGCTTGATGTTGCGTCATGCCAGGACCGATCGTGTCAGAGTCCCCAAGATTGCGGCTGTTTTGTGCCTCAATCAAATAGCGGTGAAACTCAACTGGTACTAAACCTGTCCTGGCAAAATGCTGACCGAACGCGGCAATGACACCTGCATGACTAGAAAAGGAGAGCTTTTTGCTGAGGAGAAAAGCAGATGCTATATGGAACATTGTGTAGTAAGCACGCGAAACGGCAAAGTCATAAAAGCGCTGCTCTGCCAATAGTTGAGCAGCTTGAAGGCTTTCTTGTGCTTTGCGAATCAGGGCAGCTTGTTCTGGAGTCAGAGCATCACTCCCTCACGGCGAACATTTAAAAGTAGAGGGCTTTGTTCAGTTAAGTAGCGATCGGCAGCAATGAAAACGCAAGCGATGACAACCCCGTAATCTAAAGAGAGGGCTGCGGTCAATTGCCCAGTGCGCGCAATTTCATCACCAGGATTCACTAAGTCTTTCAGGACAATAAGAACATCGATATCTGAGTCTAGTGTCGCTTCCCCGCGTGCCTGTGAGCCGTACAAAATTAGTTGCTCTAGGCGATGCTCAACCAAACACTGCTTAAGCTTCGTCAGCACTATGTTCAGATTCTTGCTCATAACGCAAAGCTGTAAAGAATGTGTCACTCACCGCTAACATTCACGCGAGCCTCAATGCCTGACAGAGCATAGCCAGATTAACAGACGGTCTTGCAAATTTCTGTCAAAGGATAGCGTTGCATGGTGCCGACGTGGATTAATCCTTGCCTGTCAATTGTACTGTGAGTCGCTGGGCGATCGCGCCGCTGGTGCGTTTAGCAGGCTGCGATCGCCCCCGCGTGGGCAGGCTAAACCGCTTGTCCTGTGCTGCTGCTGCTTGCTTGCCCGTCTGCCCCTGCTTTAAGGCGGCTGACCGTACTCCGGCGAATCCGCTCGCTCTTGCGGACACCGCCTGCCATTTCGTATTCACGGCTGTTTTTGCCGTACTTGAAGGCAACTCCAATCAACATCTGGTCTGCCAGGTCGCCCAGAAGCTTCTCCAAGGTATCAAGTTCAGACTTGGACGAATCGATGATGGCGAGAGCGGTGTTATAAGCGTCCAGCTTGGTGCGGAGTTGTTCCATCTGAGCGGTGAGATGGGCGAGGGTGCGAACATCCCCAAAATCCATCCTGGGGTCAACGGCTTTTAACCCCGCAGAGCGGAGTTCAGCGTTTTCGAGCATGCGGGAGGTACGTTTTTTGCGGGACATGATGCAAGCCTGCTATGCGAGTGGATAAGACCAGCATGGCTGATGGGTCATGGCTTTGAGAGCCGCAAACCCCGCAAGGTTGTGTGTGGTTTCTAAGAAGGGGTGGGCGATCGACAGGTAGTTGTACTGCGGTACTGCACGGATGAGTCTGATGCAGCCGTTGCAGAAACCGGGTTTCTTTACAGGCATCTGCCGTTTCAGCGTCTAAATTGCAGCCAGAAACCCGGTTTCTCTCAAAGCGCTCGTTCGCACTTCACAAATGCTTCACCGTAAGTAACTAACGCTTCACCGTAAGTCACCACAGCTTCATCGTCAGTCACTAACGTTTGAGTGGAAGTCACCACAGCTTGAGTGGACGTAACCACAGCTTGTGCAGACGTAAGGACAGCTTGAGTGGAAGTCACCACGGCTTGAGTGGCGGTAAGGACAGCTTGAGTGGACGTTACCAACGTTGGTGCAGAAGCTACCACTGCAACCTCGCGGGGGGTTTAGACCTCGGAGGTTTCCAAAACCTCCGAGGTCTGAGCGGGCACGTCACACCACCCTTGTCTTTCTCAAGCACCTCGGCGGTAAAATAAAGCAGGTTAAGATACCGACACTAAACCCCTTGCAGGTGAGTGCAGGTTTACGGTTGTTGGCAGGGTGCTGAAAAGCATACGTCTGGATAAATGCATGACGACTGAAACCGCTTTCGAGAACGACATTTTCATCAGCTATGCCCACATCGACAATGAACCCTTAACCCAGGGGCAAGAGGGCTGGATCTCGGACTTTCATCAATCACTGGAAAAGCGGCTAGCGCAACTGTTGGGCGCTGACCCTCGCGTTTGGCGCGATCCAAAACTGCAAGGCAATGACTATGTGATGGAGACGATCGTGGATCAGTTTCCGAAGGTGGCGCTGCTGGTGTCAATCTTCTCGCCGCGCTATCTCAAATCGCAATGGTGTATACGCGAGCTACAGGACTTTCAAACGGCTGCTAGCCAGACAGGTGGTGTTCGCGTTGCCAATAAAGCCCGCATTTTTAAGGTGATCAAGACTCCAGTCCCTTTGGAACAGCAGCCGGAGGAGATGCGGAAGCTGTTGGGGTATGAGTTTTATCAGCTCGATCACACGGGCAAGCTGTTGGAGTTTAACCGCATCTTTGGGCGTGAGGCAGAGGAGAAATACTGGACAAAGCTGAACGACCTGGCGTATGACCTTTCCCAGTTACTGGAAACGCTGTCGCAGCAGGAGGTGAAACTCCTACCAGAGACACCCACGCCAGGGAACGGGGCTGGGGCGACGGTCACCACGTCAACCACTACGAACAACGGCGCGTCTGTCCCGCTGGCTGGCTCTAGCGGCATTGCGGTCTACCTGGCAGAAACCAGCTACGATTTGCAGGAGGATCGCGACAAGATTAGGCGGGAACTTCAGCAGCGGGGACATCTGGTGTTGCCCGACCAGACGTTGCCCACCTACTATCCTGACTTTGAACGGGTGGTGACGGAGAACCTGGCACGGTGCAAGCTGTCGATTCACCTGATTGGGGCACGCTACGGTGTGATTCCAGAGGCGGCGGAGCGATCGCTGATGGCACTTCAGCATGATCTCGCGGTTGCCCAGGATCGGGAACGCACAGAATTTTCGCGGCTGGTGTGGATGCCTGTGGGGTTAGAAACCCAGGATGCGCGTCAGCAGGCGTTGATTCGATCGCTCCAGGAAGACCCGGACTGGCTGCAAACGGGCATTGAGTCGCTGAAAACCGTGATCCAGGATCGACTCATCGCGCCGCCCCCGCGTGTAGAGAACGGCTCCGACGACGACTCACCGCTGCGCGTCTACCTCATCTGCGACCAAAAAGACCTGGAGGGCATTGTGCCGCTTTACAATCACATCTTCGATCGCGGCTGGGAAGCGCTCTTACCTGCGTTTGACGGGGATGAAGCCGAGGTGCGGCAGGATCATCAAGCCAACCTTTGTGACTGTGATGCGGTGTTGATTTACTATGGCAGCGGGAATGACCTGTGGCTGCGGGCAAAGCTGCGCGATTTACAAAAGGTGGCGGGCTATGGGCGCACCACGCCGATGTTAGCAACGGCAATTTACGTGGCGGCACCGGAAAACACGAAGAAACAAATGCTGCGCACCAATGAGGCGATCGTGATTAAGCAGTTTGATGCCTTTACGCCAGAGACATTGGCACCGTTTGTCAGTCAGATTGCTCAGGCACAGGGAGGACAGCAGCGATGACCACAGGCACCCAGACTCGCACCAATCCCTTTCCAGGGCTGCGACCCTTTGAAGCCGAGGAAGACCACCTGTTCTTTGGGCGCGAAGGGCAAACGGATGAGCTATTGCGACGGTTGCGATCGCACCGCTTTCTGGCAGTGGTGGGCACATCGGGCAGTGGCAAGTCGTCGCTGGTGCGGGCAGGGCTGCTGCCTGCACTCTACAGCGGCTTTATGGCGGGGGTTGGTTCGGGCTGGCGGGTGGCGCTGTTGCGACCAGGGAATGCGCCGATCGCCAATCTGGCAGAGGCATTGAACCATACGGATGTGTTTGGCTCGGAGGGGGAAGATCAACGCCTGCAAACGATCATCACGGAGACGGTGCTGCGACGGGGCGCGCTGGGATTGGTGGAGGCGGTGCAGCAGTCGCGGTTGCCAGCGGACGAGAATCTGCTGGTGGTGGTCGATCAGTTTGAGGAACTGTTTCGGTTTAAGCAACAGTCGTCCAGCGAGGCTGCGGGAGATGAGGCGGCGGCGTTTGTGAAGCTGCTGCTGGAGGCAACCCAGCAGACCGCACTGCCGATCTATGTGGTGCTGACGATGCGATCGGACTTCTTGGGCGAGTGCTCCCAGTTTCGCGATCTGCCGGAAACGATGAACGATAGCCAGTATTTGATTCCCCGCATGACGCGCGACCAGCAGCGACAGGCGATCGAGGCACCCGTTGCCGTGGGTGGTGGGACGATCGCGCCCCGGTTGGTGAGTCGTCTGCTAAACGATGTAGGCGATAACCCGGATCAGTTGCCCATTTTGCAGCACGCGCTGATGCGAACGTGGGACTATTGGACAGCGCACCACCAGGGCAATGAGCCGATCGATGTGCTGCACTACGAGGCGATCGGCGGCATGGAGCGGGCGCTGTCGCAGCATGGGGATGAGCTTTACGACGGGTTACCAGACGATCGGTCGCGGCAGCGTGCCGCATGGCTGTTTCAATGCCTCACAGAAAAGGGAGCCGATGGGCGCGGCATTCGACGACCCACGCGGCTACGGGATGCAGGCGCGATCGCGGGAGCAACAGAGGCAGAAATCATTGCCATAGTGGAAGCCTTTCGGACGCGAGGCGGCACGTTTTTGACCCCACCCCTGCCCACAACCCTGCAAGCTGACTCGATGCTGGACATCTCCCACGAAAGCCTGATGCGCGTGTGGCAGCGGCTGGATGGCTGGGTGGAGGCAGAGAGCCAATCGGCACAGATTTATCGACGGCTGGCAGATACAGCGGTGCTCTACCAGCAGCAGCGAGCCGGACTGTTGCGCGACCCGGAGTTGACCATTGCCCTCCACTGGCGGCAGGAGCAGCAGCCCAATGCTGCCTGGGCAGAACGCTACGCCCCCAACTTTGACGAGACCATGCAGTTTTTAGCTGCCAGCGTGACGGCACGCGACCAGGAAGCGACGGAGAAAGAAGCGAACCGTAAGCGAGAACTCAAGCGACTGCGGCTGTTTTTGGCGGGGCTGGGGCTGTTGTCCTTTCTAGCATTCGGCGCAGCCGTGTTTGCCTTCCAGCAGACGCAACGGGTAGAGCAACAGAACAAGCTTGTTGAGCAACAGAAGAGCGAAGTGACTCAGCAGCGGGATGTGGCTAAACAGCAAACGCAAATTGCACTTCAAAAAGAGCAAGAAGCAACGGAGCAACGCCAGCAGGCAGACACGCAAAAACAAGAGGCAATCAAGCAGCGCAACCTTGCTGAGCAGCAAAAGAAACAGGCAGTACTGGCGCGAGTCGCAGAAGTAAAACAAAAAGCACTGGCACTGGTAGCGCAAAAGCTGGCGGAGCAGGGACAGGCAGCGGCACAAACGCAGACAGTCATAGCCCAACAGCAGCGGCAAAAAGCCCTTGTAGCGCAAGCCGCAGCGGAGAACGAGAAAACGAATGCCGATGTTAACTTTCAGAGTGTCGCGGCTCAAAACCTGCTGGCATCGAACCTGGAGCTTGAGTCACTCATCGCGGCGATTAAAACGGGGCGGCGGGTCAAGCAGCTTGAGCAAGCCAAAAACAAGGTGTTGCAGCCCGATACTCGGATACGAGCCATTGCAGCACTCCGTCAGGTCGTCTATGGGGTACAAGAGCGCAACCGTTTAGAAGGGCACAGCAGCATTGTCTTGAGCGTGAGTTTCAGCCCGGACGGCAAAACGCTGGCGACGGGCAGTGAGGACAAGACGGTGAAGCTGTGGGACGTGGCGTC
>Ga0209490_10000229_pt1 | contig 60351 bp, 38 predicted proteins | sample MAT06_FD_187209 | JGI IMG/M metagenome (GOLD analysis project Ga0209490, IMG submission 187209) | Freshwater microbial communities from Lake Fryxell liftoff mats and glacier meltwater in Antarctica - MAT-06 (SPAdes) (version 2) | ecosystem: Environmental > Aquatic > Freshwater > Ice > Liftoff...
CCCTCTGCGAACTTTGCGTGAAATGCGAGCGTCTTTATTTTCACGCAGAGTCCGCAAAGATCGGACGCAAAGCACGCAAAGATTTATATGGTAGAAGACAAGCAATTATTGGAATTTTGAATTTCAAATCGCCTCTGCGCTCTCTGCGTGCAATTCCCTCTGCGAACTTTGCGTGAAAGGCGAGCGTCTTTATTTTCACGCAGAGTCCGCAAAGATCGGACGCCGAGCACGCAAAGATTTATATCTTAGAAGACAAGCAATTATTGGAATTTAGAATTTCAAATCGCCTCCGCGCTCTCTGCGTGCAATTCCCTCTGCGAACTTTGCGTGAAATGCGAGCGTCTTTATTTTCACGCAAAGCCCGCAAAGATCGGACGCAGAGCCCGCTGAGGCTTTTGGATTCACCAATACGCAACGTTCAATGGTTGTTAAATTCAAACGAACTTATTGTGAAAAAAAAGAGCCTCGGAATGTCTCCGAGGCTCTTTACAAAAAAGTATTCTATCGACTAGTTTTTTACAAACTCACTTGAAACAACAGTAGTACCATTGTTAAGAACGATGTGATAAAGCCCGCTTGATAGATTATTTACATCTATGGAAGTTGTTTGACCTTTCACTGTTGCGATATTCGATTTTCTCACAATACGTCCTTCTGAATCGGTGATCTGATATGAAGTTGGAATAAAACTACCACTAACAGATAAATTCAGTATTTCCGCAGTAGGGTTAGGGAAAATCCCGATTCCAAATTCAGAAGACAGTTCTTCAATACCTACAACTGTGGCTGATACCTCGATACGATCGCTCACACAGTCAAAAGCAGGCTTCTGCACTTGCCAGTTGTAGAAGTAGTAGTAGTAGGATGTTCCATTAGTTGAATTGGTAATACTTCCCATAGTTCCGATAGAATATGGGAAATTCACACCTGAATTATTACGGAAAAGATTGTTTTCGGCGCAACCTATTCGGTAGTCACCAATTCCAAGTTCAAAACCTAAGTTGAGATCATTCTCACCAAATTCACAATAAACAGTTACCTCTTCCAACAAATTGCCGTTGCCATCGAATAACTGAACTGTGCGATTTCCAGCAACACTTTCAACAGGTACATAAGCTGTAACTTGTATAAGTGTGAAAGGCTCAGTAGTATTAAAGTACAATGTTCCACCTGAGGAAGGTATACCTCCGTTTCCGGTATTATCAGGTTTTCCGCCCGCTAACACTTCACCACCGAAAATTTGTGTGTTATCAACCCAATATGAGGCTGATGTTGTTACCAATTCGGTATCAAATGAATTGCCTGTTCCTAAAACTTCTGTGCTAGTTTCAGTTTCATACCAGTTCAGATTATCACCAGTAGCATTGAGCGTAGCAATACCCGGTTCGCTGAGTATAATATCTTCAGCCAACGGTTCGATCGCATCCAGCACAGTAATATTGATAGCTTCACTTTCGAGTGCCACACCAGAACACTGACCATTCACAGAGATTGAATATGAGCCTGACTCATAAACTGCAATACTTGCTCCGGTTGATCCATTGCTCCATGTACCTGAACCTAGGTCTGAAGAAAGAATTGCTGATCCGCCCATGCAGAAAAGATCTTCTCCAAGAATTGAAATATTTGGTGCAGTTTCTACCACATTTGAAAGAGATACCATGTTTGACAAAGAAGCACAACCATCTTCATCCCAAATGATGGCGCTGTAGTTGCCTGGATTGCTCACAGTGATTGATTGTGTTTCGGCACCATTGCTCCAAGTGTACGAGTCACCTGCAGGAGCTGTGAGAGTTACTTCATCCCCTTCACACAAAGTAGTAACTCCAATTACTTCCAAAATACTTTCAGGAAGCATGCAACCAACTTCGGCCACATTGTGTGTGGTGTTAATTGCAGGATTGTCAATTGTCGAAACCATTCCGCTTGGCCATTTTACAACCATGTATTCAATAGCATCAGCAGTTCCTAATCCAAAGTGTGAAATCAAAGAAGAGGCAGGGTCAAAACTTTCGCCGGCTCTGACTTCTCTTATTTGAACTCCCCAAGCACCATAGATTTCTATTCTTGCTCCAATACCATCTTTGTTTGAAACGATGCCTGCGAGGTCAATTTTAACGTAATTATTGCTGTTGCCTCCGTTTAAGTGCATTGTATTTCCTGCAATTACATCGAGAAAACCATCATCATTAAAGTCACCAATTCCACCACTGTTGAAACTCAAGTTTCCGGGAGAAAAAGTACCATCACCATTATTCCAATACATCTCATTTCCCATTTCCGAGAAAATATCTACAAATCCATTGTTGTCAAAATCACCTGCATCGCAATTCCATGCTCCAAGATCACCTGCAGTAATACCAGTAGTTTCAATGATGTCTGTAAAAGTTCCATCCCCATTATTTCTCATAAAGCGATTGGCCCAAGCGTGATTTACCGTGAAAGAATCGAAGTCTCCATCGTTGTCAAAATCTTCGAATACGGTAGCCCAACTCTGGTCACCGTCGTCCATATTGGCCTCAGGTCCAACACTAGTAAAGGTTCCATCGCCATTATTTCTGTATAGTAAATTGATACGCTGTGGATCTCCAACAGGAGCACCGCCACGACATTTTGTGATATACAAATCGGAATCCCAATCGTTGTCATAATCCACCCAAATAGCAGCATAGTTGCCACCCACATCGAGTGTATTCATAAGGCTCATATCTAAATCCAACATACCATCAACATTGCGATAAGGATGGCATTGGTCTACATCGTGACAAACAAATGCATCCAAATTGCCATCATTGTCAATGTCAAAAAAAGTTGAGCGTTGAGAGAAAATGTACTCTGGATGTGCATCTTCTACATAACCCGATCCATCATTATTGGCATAAACGAATGAAACGGCATTGCCATCACCGAAGCAAAGGTCTGTGTAACCATTTCCATCCACATCGGCGGCACAAATACTCCAAGATGGCACGTTGTTTCCTGCAATGATGAAGGATTCGCCTATAAATGATCCATCTTCTTGCTGATAGTCGATATAAATGGTCGATCCTGATACGCGAACAATGTCGTCGAAGTGATCCCCATTCATATCTGCGGCACAGTCCGCATAGGAAAATCCGGATATAGTTTGTAAGCCTGCCCCGGGGCTAAATGTGACCTGCGCAAAGGCAGAATAGGATGCCATGAAGGCAAAAATTGAGTAAAAGATTTTTTTCATTTCGGAAGATTTTGGTTTCATAAACAAACGTAGCACTATTTAAGTGAATTTCAATGCATTTCTTCGAAGGATCATTGCATTCCTTTTAACTATCTTGTAAGAACGAACTTGTGAATTTGATTTTGAGTGCTGCTGCTATACACTGCTACATATGTTCCTCTAGCCATGTTCAGTTGAATCACATTGTTTCCGGCAAGCACCTTTTCTTTCAATACCAATCTGCCTGATGCATCATAGAGTTCTATGGTCAATATTTTTTTTGCTTGAATCACCAATTCATTTCCACGCAGATAAGAGGATACCAGCGATGGCCTTATTTTAGAATCATCTAAAGAAACATATTCTGTAATTTCCAAATTGGCAATTTTCATCAACACAGGAGTCTTATCTGCTTCATCGTACATAGCCTGAAATTCGTTGATTTCTGGGGTTTCTGTTGCAAACATTTCTTCAAGCCAAACAGGTGGAATACTTTGAAAATATACCGAAGCAGATACATTCAAACTGCCAGAATATCCATTCAGTGGAATGTGGTATCTTATTTTATCGGTGCCGCTTCCTTCATTGGGATTGTAGTTGAAATCGGGATCAGTGATGCCAAGTACAACTTCTGTCGTATCATACATTTCATTGCTATAGCTGAATCCGAGAGGCACTAGCCTATTGTCCTTCAAATGAGAGTCACCTCTTTCAAGAAGTGTCGTCATGTTGCCATTTACGTCACCCATTACCATTTCATAAATCTGCACTTCATCTTCATCTCTTATCACTTGATGATGCGGTTCATATGGACTGTCCTGACCTATGACATAAAACTCATCGTCAAAATTTCCGGATGACCAGAGCTCTTGACCCAATGAATCATACATGGTGACTTGTACAACCATTCTTCGAGAGGGATAACCACTTGGTAATTTATGTCCAGCAATGTTGGTAAGCAATAATTCTAGACTAAGAGTATCCTCATTGCGTTCTTCTTCCGTGAACATCATTTGCAGGCTGTTTTGCTGAAGATTTTGAACAGCAGCCAATCGACTTGATTCAAATTGTTCAGGAGACGCAGTTAGACTTAGGTTTTCCACATTATCGCGAAGTACACCTAACATAAAAGCATTTCCACCCGAGAAGGAGTGCAGCGAAAAAGGCGAACGGGGAGGAGTGTCCGAACCTTTAGCCAATATGATACCTTGATCTCCCAAGGTGGGCATGTGACAATCTTGACAAGAAGTTTCCATCTGAGGATAAGCAGAATTCAACCATTCGTGCCAAGTAGCCTGTTCAACAAACTCTTCGCCTGTGGGGTTACCTTCAAGATCCACAGTAGATGTAATAAGGCTATGACAGGTACCGCACAATTCCGATTGAGACATGTGAGCACCGTATTCAGGCAAGTATCCGCTTCCTAGGAACATTGGTGTTACGAGTGGGTCTTCATATGGACCATAGGCAATCGCAGCAGAAGAGAAGTGCATGAAACCACTATGACCAAAGGGCATGTATGGAGATTGTTGGTGACAAGCAAGACATGAAACACCGTCGAGTGCTACAGAGTCGAGCAACATTTCGGCCATACTATAGTGTTCGGCTCCATTAATTGAAGCCGCATAATTGCCCATTGGCGCATGACATCGAGTACAAGTTGATTCAAGTTCTACCTGATGAGCAGGATTAACAAAAACCTCGTGACTCACTTTAGCTCTCCAAAAAGGATCGCGAGCGGAATTGGCCATCATCGAGCTGCGCCAATCGTCTACGACATTTACATCGCCACCCTCCAAATCAGTACTCGCTATTCCATTTGGATCAAATCCATGGCAATTATCGCAAACACCACTTGAAGCAAAAAAAGAATTGTTTCCTTCGAACAAAGTGTCGTTGATCAATGAGCGATGATCAAAACTTCTTTTTTTGAATTGTTTTTCAGGTTGATATCTGAAAGCCAACAAAAAGACAGCGGCAAAAGCAATAGCAAGAGACAGAAAAAGAGGTTTCCGCATAAAACGAACAGGTTTCTACAAATATCAATAGAAATGCAATACAATTCGAATTCAAAACTACCAACACTTGAATTCCAACGCGGTAAAATTGAATTCTAAACATTTAAACCTAGAATCCGCATTGGGATTCGCTATGAAGTGCTAAGCCCCAAAGATAGCAAGTGCCTTCGCCAGATTTTTATTTGATGGTGTATATTCATACATCAAGAATAAAAATCGAGAAAGTGCTTGATATCACAGAGGGTTAGCGCTGCAATAGATTTCTAATGCGGATTCTGGGTTAAACGGATATATCTGTCGACGGGTTGCGGCTGACTTGCTTCAACCCGTCTTGTCCGGAAAGAAAAGGAAAAAAAAATAAAAGCAAACCTATAAGCCGGGTTCTGTATCCCACCGAAGTGAGACCTTCACCATTTATCTCTGCGATCTACCCCCCGAGGCCGAGCGGGTCGCCCTTCACCTCGCTTTTGACGAGGATTCCCGGTGTACATGATCTTACTGCCCGCAAGGTTTACCTGGCCAACAGAATCACTTCTGCTGCCGGTGGGCTCTTACCCCACCTTTTCACCCTTACCCCAGCATAGCCGAGGCGGTCTAGTTTCTGAGGCACTTTCTGTCGGATCCGGTTTTCCCGAATCCCCCTTCTTTATATGAGAAGTGCAGCACCCTACGCAGCCCGGACTTTCCTCTTCCGGCGCCGGAGTCAAACAAATGTTTTACAACATTCTCCTTCGACGTAGACGGAAGCGATGAAGCAGTTTGCTTTGGTGCAAAGGTAAGTCGGAACTAAAAGAATTGTCAAATAGCTAGGGATGCGCTGAAACCCATACTTCTCCGCCTTCGAAAAATTCCTTTTTCCAAATGGGTACACTGCGTTTTAGCTCGTTCATAAGCATTTCGCAGGCTTGGAATGCTTCTGCTCTGTGCGGTGAAGAAGCACCTGCCAATACGGCAAGTTCTCCAGGTTTTACAACGCCTGTTCGATGCAACAATAACAATGATGGAACATCAATCTTCTCTCTGATGATTTTTGAAATTCGTATTAATTCAGCGAATACCATTGACTCATAAGCTTCAAATTCGAGTTGCAATACTCTTCTGTTGTTGTTGATTCCACGAACTGTTCCTTCAAAAAAGACATGGCCTCCATGTGCATCCTTTCGAAGCCATTCTTCCGGTAATTCTTTTGAAATGATATGTGGCTCTAATCTGAAAATATCCATTGGGAGTCTATGTTATACCCATTCTGCTTATAAAATAGTACAAACTACCAAAGAGCATGAAGCGGTAAATGCTGTTAAAGTAGCTGTTATAGGCCAATGGAGTGAAAGTGTATTGGACTATTTCAGAAACATAAACGGCATTACCCGCCACTAACTGGAGGTATAAGAGCTATCTCATCTTCTGCAGAAACTAATTCATAGCCTTGCGTGTAGGAGCAGTTTTGGGCTATGAATAGTTCTCCGAGTTCTGACAACTTTGGATATCTTCGAAATAATTCGATTCGCAATTGGGTTACTGAAATTTCCTCTTCAAAATCCAAGTATACCTCGCGATTGCCAACAATTTCTCTGCTAATACCAAATGCCAAAATTTTGATCTTCATCTCATCAAAGGTACATGTTCTGAATTTTCACTAGAATTTATGAATGCGAAGACACTCATTTACATTCAATACAAATTGAATAATTTCCCTTGACCCATATCAAGGTATAATCCAAGGGATATTTGCAATTTTGGATCTCGTAAGAGTTAATACCGTAAGGATTTATGCAATATTCCAATTCCGTTTCACTCCATTGGCCTACAACAGCTACTTTGACGGTGTATATTCATACATCAAGAATAAAAATCGAGAAAGTGCTTGATATCAAAGGGGGTTAGCGCTGCAATAGAATTCCAATGCGGATTCTGGGTTGAACCCAGAATCTGCATTGGGATTCGCGATGAAGTGCTAAACCCCAAAGATAGCAAGTGCTCTCGCAAGATTTTTATTTGACGGTGTATATTCATACATCAAGAATAAAAATCGAGAAAGTGCTTGATATCAAAGGGGGTTAGCGCTGCAATAGAATTCCAATGCGGATTCTGGGTTAAGTCCATTTGGACTAAATCTAGCCAAATACGTCACCAAATATCAGTTACAGAGCAACCTACTGTGCACCTTTACTGTATGGGTGAGAAAGATTGACTTCGACAGGATTTGTCGCCGCGAAGCAGAAAGGATGTTTTGAGAGGTCCCGCAAGTAAGGACGTCAAAAGCTGGTTGTGTAAATTCATCTAACATTGACAAAAAAAAGTAAGACAATGGACAGAAAAGATTTTTTAAAAAAGGGAATCCTCGGAACAGGGGCAGCGATAGCGCTCAATGCAATGGGCACGAAGTCTGACGACAAGAGTTCTGAATATCCTGCACAAATAGGAGCCAATCACATTCCAAACAAAGAAACAATTATGAAAAACAACATGGTAATTCATCGCAATGAAACAAGAGGTCACGCGGATCATGGATGGTTGAACGCACACCACAGTTTTAGTTTTGCGAACTATTATAATCCCGAAAGAATGAACTTTGGAGTTCTCAGGGTTCTCAACGATGATATAGTCGCGGCCGGAAAGGGCTTTAGCACGCATCCTCATGATAATATGGAGATTATAACCATTCCCCTTAGCGGCGATTTGGAGCACAAGGATAGTATGGGCAATGGCACTGTAATACGAATGAATGATGTGCAAGTAATGAGCGCCGGGACAGGTATTTATCACAGCGAATTCAATCACAATGCCGACAAAGAAGTAAAGTTGCTACAGATCTGGGTCTTTCCAAAAGAGCGCAATGTAGAACCACGCTACGATCAGATCACTTTACCTGTTACCAATAGAAACGTGATGCAGCAAATATTATCGCCCAGCGCAAAAGATGATGGTGTTTGGATACATCAAGATGCTTGGTTCCACATGGGTTATCTAGACAATGGTTTTAAAGGAGAATACTTATTGAAAAAAACTGGAAACGGTGTCTATGCTTTCGTTATTGAAGGCAGCATAACCATAGAAGAAGAAACGCTCAATAAGCGAGATGCATTGGGGCTTTGGGATTTCGATAAGTTCTCATTTGAGGCAGGAGCAGACACTCAATTGCTTCTGCTGGAAGTTCCAATGAAAATGTAATTCGGAAAAATTTCGGAATGTTTCTCGAGCTTCCCTTTAGCTTTGTGGACATGGATGCACTTATCATTCTTGGATACCTCAGCGCGGTGCTTATTGGAGCTATCATCGGTCTCTTAGGCGGTGGCGGTGCAATATTGGCTGTGCCTGTATTCGTATATCTCATGGGAATAGACACCATTCATGCTACCGCCTATTCCCTTTTTCTAGTAGGACTCACATCCGGAATTGCTGCCATTAATTACTACCGACAGGGTTTGGTGGATTTCAAAGCAGTAGTTCCTTTTGTAATTCCCTCGGTGATATTTCTCTATGCCACGAGAAGGTTTTTACTGCCCATCATTCCCGATCCGTTGTTTCATATTGAAGAATGGTCTGTATCGCGCAAAGGTTTCATGATGATTTTCTTTGCAATACTGATGCTTGTAGCGGGCGTCAGTATGATCTTGAGGATGCGCAAACCTGAAAAAGAAGTCGTCGGAATCTCGAAAACGGTTTTACCTTGGATGATCTCTATTTGGGGAACTATTGTTGGTCTCCTCGCTGGAATTGTTGGCGCAGGAGGTGGATTTATGATCATACCGGTTATGATCTTATTTCTTAAAATACCGGTGAAAACGGCAGTAGGTACTTCTCTTGTAATTATATGCATTCAATCCCTTACAGGATTTGCGGGTGACTTAGGTACTGACATTCAAATAGATTGGCACTTCTTGCTCTTATACACAGCTACTGCGGTTGTTGGAATGGTAATAGGGAGTTTTTTGAGCAAGCTGACAGCGCCTGACAAAATCAGAAAAATTTTCGCGTGGTTCATTCTTTGTATGGGTTGTGCCATTATTTTAATTGAACTTTTGTGAGAAATGAAGCATTTTATACCAATTCTGCTTAAAAAATAATCGATCCCAAATTGCGCGTGGGAATTATCTTGAGTGAAATGCGCAGCGGGAAGACATAACACTACCAATGAATTCCGATACATCAATCGCGTGATTCGGGTTTATGGGCACGAAGTGGAAAACACCGTAAGAGTAGCTGTTATAGGCCAATAGAGATAATCGAAATTGGACTAATACAGATATCTAAACGGTATATTTTAACGTAATACAACACCAAATTTTTGAAAGAAATAAAGATGAAAATTGAACAGATTTATACGGGCTGTCTTGCGCAAGGAGCTTATTACATTGTATCGGATGGAGAAGCAGCCATTGTAGATCCCATGCGCGAAATAGATGCTTATATCAAAAAAGCTGAGGCAGATGGAGTGAAAATAAAATACATATTTGAGACACATTTTCATGCCGATTTTGTAAGTGGACATGTTGATCTTGCAAGAAAAACAGGGGCTACTATCATTTTTGGACCTCAGGCAAAAACAGAATACGCCATATACAGTGCCCGCGATGGAGAAAGTTTTGACATCGGCAAACTGAGCATTCAAGCCATTCATACTCCTGGCCACACGCTCGAGTCCACTACATACCTTCTGAAAGATGAAAGCGGAAAAGACCATTGTATTTTTTCTGGAGATACATTGTTCATTGGGGATGTAGGTCGTCCAGACCTTGCCATTAAAACGGGTCTGACCAAAGAAGATCTTGCGTCAATGTTATACCATTCTCTCCAAGAAAAGATAATGCCTTTGGCGGACGATGTGATCGTATATCCTGCCCATGGAGCAGGTTCTGCTTGCGGAAAAAACATGGCAAAGGAAACTTGGGACACACTAGGCAATCAGAAGAAAAAGAATTTTGCTCTCGATCCATTGCTCAGCAAAGAAGACTTTATAAAAGAAGTGACGGACATACTTCCCGCTCCTCAATATTTCGCTAAAAACGCTTTGATAAACAAGACAGGATATGAAAGCATCGACCACATTCTGAAGCGTGGCAATCAGCCTTTAAACCCCGAATTGTTTGAAGGTCTTGTAAACTCTGAAGGTGCTTTGATGCTGGACACGAGGTCCTCCGCTGAATTCAATGCCGGACATATTCCAAATTCGATATTCATTGGCATCGATGGAACCTTTGCGCCATGGGTTGGAGCTTTGATTAAAGATTTAAATCAACCCATTGTTTTTATATCTCCAAAGGGAATGGAGGAGGAGGTTGTTACACGATTGAGCAGAGTGGGATATGACAACACATTGGGATATTTGGAAGGCGGATTTCAGGCATGGACGGCCGCCGGAAAAGAGAAGTCTATAGTGGAGAATATCGATGCAAAGGCCTTCGCAGAAATTGTTAGATCAGGAAAAAGAGACGTGCTTGACGTAAGAAGGGCAGCAGAATATGACATCGCACATCTTGAAGGAGCTGGCAATATCCCATTAGATTACATCAATGACACAATGGATACTGTAGATCGTGAGAAACCATATTACGTGCATTGTGCAGGTGGTTACAGATCTGTTATATTTATTTCAATATTGCAAGCAAGAGGCTACGAAAATCTCGTCAACATAAATGGAGGATGGGCAGCAGTATCAAATGAACTGCAAAAAGACGCAATCGTGTTGTCGTAATAAACCCGAATCACGCGATGGAGATTTTGGAAATCATAGGTCGAACTATTACTTTGTTCCATCGTGTAGATTCGAGAATCCCGCAACGCATCAACCTCAAGATGCTTCCAATGCGCAATGCCGGATAAACAGAAATGGTATAATACCGATAACAAAATCTAGTATAAAAGAATGGGGATGAGGAGCGCCAAGCAGCTCCCCATTATTTTTCATCTCAACAAAAGTGATTTCCCTGAGCGCAACCGAAGGTCAAGAGTATAATTTCTCTCGGACAAAAATGATTTTTAAAATAAAAAAAAGCCAACTTTATGTGCCGGCTTTTTATATGAAAACACATTTGGGTATTATTCTCCTTTAACAACCTTTTTGCTGTAGGATTTACCTCCTTGCATAATTTGAAGGTAGTATGTGCCATCAGCTTTTTCAGATATATCGATCACGTTAGTATATGCGCCTGTGAAAGCACCGCGCTCTTCCATGTATACTTTGTTTCCTTTAGAATCATAGAGTACTACACTCAGATTGCCATTGCTCATTAAATTGAAATTTAGATTTACAATACCATTTCCCGGATTTGGGAAAAATGTAATTTGTTCAAACACCAAATCATTATCAATTTCAATTTTAGGAGACGCTTTTTCATTTGCCATATCCGCTTCTTGTGCAGTGATATTGTCAATTTCAATTTTGATAATAATCATTTCGCGTTCACTGCGAATTCTATCAAGTTCGCTATTCAATTCCATTTTCTCCTCGTCCAACTGTATGATGAGTTCTTCAATATGCTTTTCCAAATCCTCCGAATCTAAATCGAACTCATAGTCGTAGTTGTAATTTCCATCTTCATCCATTCCTTTGAAATCATGGAATATTCTGAAATCCTTAAATGCACTGACGCTGCGACTTCCGATCTCTCCATTAGCTACTTTACTTTTTCCATCTCTTAAAAACTCAATTTTCACAACGGATCCGGCTTCAGTAGTTCCAATCTGATCTGCGAGCTCATCGAAATTATTTACTCCAGTACCATTAAAATTAATGATTACATCACCTTCTTCAAAACCCATTTTCTGGGCAGAAGAACCTTCTACAACAGATCCTATGAACACACCAGGGGCATCATCTTCATCACCTGGTGTAACACCCAGAAATGGAGTTTCTTTCAACTCAAAACCTTCTTCGTTCCAATTAAAGGGCTGACAGATCATAAAGCTATCCACTTTCAATTTCTGATTGTCGGGACAGAAAACTGCGATACTGTCAGGATGGAAAGTAAAATTCCAACCTGGTAAGACTTCTTTAAGGTTTTCTAGTTGACGGAATTCTTCCATTTGAGTAGGGTTCCCATCTCCAAACATTTTCATGGAATCAAAAGTCCTTATTCCAAGTTCAGCCTTAATTTTCTTCACTTGGCTGCCTCTCATAACTTCAATTTTGATCTCATCGCCGGGCTCTTTAGCACCGATGTATTCAATCACATTCTCTGCATGGGGCATTTCTACTCTATTTATTTCAAGAATAATATCTCCCGCTAGCAATCCTGCTTTTTCGGCAGCAGAACCTTCAATCACTTCAGAAATAAGGGTTCCTGAACTACCTTCTTCAATCGAATTGGTTGCAGCCGTTTCTTTGAGCATGACTCCTAAGAATGGTTGGTTGCTCTGCCTGGCTGCACTAGGTGGAATGGGCGGCAGAGGTGGTAAAAGAGGCAAAGGGGGCTCTTGCATAAAACGCAATTGAAAATCTTGCATGTGCGAGCCATTTTCAAATTTGTCGATGGTGATTTCGAACGACTGACCATCTTTCAACTTTCCAAATTCATCGAGAACTCCCATTTCTCTTAGCAAACTTTCAATGTCCTGACCATCTGCCACATCCAATTCTCGGGTTTCTTCGATCATCTTACCGTCTTGGTTTCTCTTAATATATATATGAGCCTTACTCTGGCCCAAAACATAGGGAGAACAAAATGCTGCTACAACCAAAACAACGGCGAACTTCAATAAGTAAATTTTCTTCATCTCCGAATTTTAAATATTAGGTGCTTGCGTTTACCCTACGAAAGTATGTGAACTTCAAATACGTTGACTGTTAAAAGCCCTCAAAGAATGTTAAGCCAGTATGAAAGAATGTGAAAACTGAGTGACAATGCGTTTTCCCCAGATTTTTCAGGAACCGCCATCATCAGCGAAAAACCGTATAAAGGTCCGCGGAATAAGATGGACATCTTTATAGTAGAAATGAATGATATCCTTGTATGTATATCCATATCCGGCCATCACCATAGCCCCTTCTTGACAGAGACCTACACCGTGTCCAAATCCGCGCCCCATGAGCCTTACATCCGGTCCACTGTTATTTACAGTAAAATAAGACGACTTGAGTTTGAAGTCCTCGCGTATCAATTTTGTTGGGACAAGAGAGGTGCTGTCTACCGGAAAATACTGACGAGAATTTGGAGAAATACATACCCATACACTATCCGGCGCTAATTGCTTTTTTCTTTTCAAATAACCATTCCAATCGGAGGAGGGAATACTTTTTTCCCATTGACTATTAGGCATTTTCACGCAAAATGTGTCGGGTCTTCCCACCAGGTAAGATAGTGCTTTGCTCCATACTTCTTCTGAATTTACAGTATGCCCCCCACAGTTGCTATGAAAAGTAGCAGTAATCATTTGAATTTCAGAATCCACCACCACCACATCTTCTGTTGCCTTTATTGCCTTGGCAATTAAGGGTTCGAATTGATTTTTACCATGATAAACTTGACAGTGCGTGGCATCACAAAGATGAAAACCCTCGGCCTCATGTCTTCTGAGGTTATTGAGTGCATAGGTTCTGCTTATGACCGACTGTACCTTGTAATATTCTATTAGTTTTCCTTTACCTGATTCGGCCTCTACAACTCCTCCAACATAATTCTCTAGGTCGATCTCTAAAACCAACTGCACACCATTTAGCCTCTTATAAAATTGAAGTTCATCTTCATAAATGCGCATGTTGGTTTTCTTCTCGGGAGGTCGGATCCGGTATGTGCTACCTTTGGAAGGCTTGAGCGAAAGGGACGCACAGGTCATCGCTACTTTTCCTTTTATTGTGATATTTATTCCCGCGGAAGTGGCAAATACATCGGCCGATTCGCCAGGTTTTAAATGGATATCTTCGCTTTCATCTATTACAAACCATACATCTCCTTTTACAGAAACGATCGTTACTCCCTCCAGAGCTTTGCCTTGAAAAAGCCCAATACGCAAGTCGCCACCCGCGAAGGTGGTTGCAGCCAAAGAAGCAAACAATAGAAAGATGAAACCGAATCTCATACTACGAAATTATCAACGACATACAATGCCGTAACCTCATGTATACATATTTTTCAACATCGAAGTTGCAGTTTTCGCTGAAGCACCTGGACCACCAAGCATTTTCCACACTTCCTGATAATCTGAGTCCATTTTTGTGCGTGCACTTTTATCATTCAACAACTTTTCTAGCTCTGTATGCAGTCGCTCCGGATTCATGTCGCCTTGAATCAATTCTGTTACTACAACTCTATCTGCAATGAGATTCACAAGTGAGATATACTTCACTTTGATCAGTTTTCGAGCGATGTAGTACGAAATAGAATTGGCCTTGTAGCAGACCACTTGCTTCAGTCCAAACAAAGCGGACTCAAGAGTAGCAGTGCCAGATGTAACAAAACCCGCGGCTGCGGCATGCATAATCGGATAAGTTTCTCCAGCCACTATGTGAACATTCGATTCCTTCACAATAGAATTGTAGAAAGAAATGTCCTGTGATGGAGCTGCGGCAATCACTATCTGATAGTTGTCGAATTTACGAGCAGCAGCAAGCATCACTGGTAGCATGGTCAAGATTTCCTGCTTTCTACTTCCGGGCAAAAGAGCAATGATCGGCTCATCCGAAAGTTTGTGTTTCTTTCGAAACGAATCGTCATCAAATCGCTCTTCATCAGAAACCACATCGAGTAGTGGATGACCAACGAAGTCAACCTCATAACCGAATCGGGCATAGAAGTCTTTTTCAAATGGAAGTACACAATACATCTTGTCCACAGATTTTCCAATGGTGTGAACACGTCCTTCTTTCCAGGCCCAAATCTGCGGAGATATGTAATAGAACACTTTGATACCTCTTTGCTTGGCCCATTCAGCCATCCTCAAATTAAATCCTGGATAATCGATTAACACAAGTGCATCCGGTTTGAATGCTTCGATGCTCCCTTTGCATAATTTGAAGTTGCGAAGGATGGTTCGAATGTTCATTATCACTTCTGCAAAACCCATAAATGCTAGGCTTCTATAGTGCTTCAATATCCTTACTCCAGAGCTCTCCATGAGTTCGCCACCCCATCCTTCAATTTGAATTCCTGGAGATTGTAAGCGAAGTTCTTTTACGAGATTTGAAGCGTGCAAGTCGCCACTAGCTTCTCCGGCTATGATGAAAATTTTCGGGTTTTCTTCAGGCATAAACCTTTAATAAAAATAGATTACAATAGGAAGCGTAATCACCAAAACAGCTAGAAGTCCTTTGCACAATTGGAGATAATTTTTCTTGAGGAAAATGTAGAAAAGTATCACATTGGACAAAGCGCAAATGGTGATGATTTTAGAAGTAAAATAACCTTCAAAGCCCATGAAAATCTGATCGTAGAACTCTGAGGAAGTCATACCATTGATCATGGCCCATATAAACGCGTAGAGAAAATAGAAAAGGATTGAGGCCACAATACCCAGTCCCACACCGATCCATACATTATCCAGTTTCGATTTTACTGCAGATTCCATTGTTGTAAATGTGATATAACGTGATACGCTGTTAAGTCATAATGAACGGGAACGATAGAAACAAAATTGTGTTTGAGTGCCCATTCATCGGTGTCTTCGCCTTGATCAAAATTCTTAAACTCACCCATGAGCCAGTAATAATCATTTCCTGAAGGATCTTTGCGGTGATCAAAAGTATCTTCCCAAAGTGCTTTCGCTTGTCTACAAACTTTTACTCCTTTAATATGCTTCAAATCTCCCTTGGGTATATTTACATTAAGGCATGCTCCCTCTGGAATGCCTTTAGACAAAATCTCGGTGCAAATTTTTCTTGCGAAATGAATTGAAGCCTCAAAGTCGGCATCCACATCGCTGCTCAAAAGTGAAAACCCAACTGAAGGAATACCTTCTACAGCGCCTTCTACGGCTGCCGACATGGTCCCCGAATAAATTACATTGATAGAAGAATTAGCACCATGATTTATACCTGAAACCAACAGGTCGGGCTTGCGATGAAGCACTCTGTAAATAGCCATTTTCACGCAATCTACGGGTGTTCCTGTGCAAGAATATGCCTTCACATCTTCCGGAAAAGCTACAGATGTAAAACGCAGGATCCCATTGATGGTAACGGCATGACCCATTCCACTTTGGGGTTTATCGGGAGCCACTACTACTACATCTCCAAGAGGAAGTACAGCTTTCACCAACGAAATAATGCCTTTGGCGGTAACCCCATCGTCGTTGGTCACCAAAATAAGAGGACGTTTTGATGTCATTGCGCAAACTTACAATCGGTCTGAACTAATCAACTTACAATAAGTTTAAATTGCACACGTTTTGATCAACAATTATGAATTCATTTTTTCTATCCATTTTCTTGCTATGCGGATCTTTTACCATGTTCGCTCAAACTGAAGGTCAAGATATTTTAAGTCACTTTTCAGTTTCCCAGGTTGGAAACCAAATAAGAGTAAGTCTCACAATAGAAGCCGGGGGATCATCCTGTCAGGGAATAGAACTTGAAAGAAAAGTTGAAGGTGGATTGTATGAAGTGATCGATATGGTGCCCGGTATATGCGGGGGAAGCGAGTTTGAAGAAAGTTATGTTCTTTTAGATGAAAACCCAGTGTCAGGACAATCTCTTAGTTATCGTTTGTTCCTTGGAAATGTAGGACGTTCAGAAGTGATTTCATTGATTTTCGTGCCTTTAATCGATGGTATTGCTATTTATCCAAATCCGGCTTCAACCGAATTTACAATACTGCTCGATAAACAAATAGGTGAGGAGTGCAACATCGAAATCATTGATATTGCAGGTCGCATTGTGTACAGTCTAGAGAGCACAATTGATTCGATGTTTGCAATCAATTCTGTTCACTGGCATGCAGGAACTTATCAGATTAGAGCCTATAACGAGAATTTCGATATCAGAAAGAAATTGGTTATTACATAGCTGCTTCCATCTCTCTTTTTCTTATTTTGTATAACCAAATTCTTTCAGGGGTTCCTAAGATCAATACTCTGTAATCCGAAGAGTAAATGCTTATTTCCCATCTTTGCCGAAATTTGCCAGCATGAATGCATACATAGTCGATGGAATAAGAACGGGGATTGGAAATTTCGCAGGGTCCCTTTCTACAATCAGAGCAGATGATTTAGCCGCTTTGGTATTGAAGGAACTTTTGAATAGAAATCCATCATTCGATCCATCAGCAATTGCCGACATTGTGATGGGTTGTGCCAATCAGGCCGGCGAAGACAATCGCAATGTGGCAAGGATGTCAGCTCTTCTCGCTGGGATTCCGTTTTCGGTTCCAGCAGAAACGGTAAACAGATTATGTGCTTCAGGTATGTCGGCGATAATAAACGCATCAAGGGCGTTGCATGCCAACGAAGGAGATGTAATGATTGCGGGAGGTGTGGAGCACATGACAAGAGGACCATGGGTCATTTCTAAAGTATCGAAACCCTTTGGTCGCGATGCAGAAATGTTTGATTCTAGTTTTGGATGGCGTTTTGTAAATCCCAAAATGAAAGAAATGTATGGCACAGATGCGATGGGGGAAACAGCAGAAAATCTCGCCGAGAAATATAATATTAATAGGGAAGATCAAGATCAATTTGCTCTGTGGTCTCAGCAAAAGGCAGCGGCCTCAACATCATGGTTCGGCGAAGAAATTGTTCCTGTGATAATGCCCCAGCGCAAAGGTGAGGCCATTGTGTTTGACAAAGATGAATTTGTGAAAGGCGATTCTACGTTTTCAGGATTAAGCTCCTTGAAAGCTTCTTTCAGAAAGGAAGGAACTGTTACGGCGGGAAATGCATCAGGACTAAATGATGGAGCCGCCGCAGTATTATTAGCGAGTGAAGAAGGTTTGAAGAAACATAGTCTAAAACCTATTGCCCGAATCCTTTCATCAGGTGTGATGGGCGTAGAGCCAAGAATAATGGGTATAGGTCCGGTTGAAGCTAGCAAATTAGCGCTTAGTAGAGTAGGGTTGAAATTGGACCAAATGGATCTGATAGAAATGAATGAGGCCTTTGCAGCTCAGGTATTGGCTTGCACAAGAGAGCTTGGTATAGATGATAAAGATAGCCGAATCAACCCGCGAGGTGGAGCCATAGCCTTGGGTCATCCCCTTGGAATGTCGGGTACACGTATAATTTATTCCGCAGCCCGCCAGTTGAAAGCAGAAGGCAAGCGATATGCTCTTTGTACAATGTGTATTGGAGTAGGTCAAGGATATGCCGTAGTGATTGAAAACACCTCATCGAAATAAATATGGCCAATATCTTTGAGTTTGATGGAATGAAACCTGTGATCCACGAGTCTTCATTTATTCATCCCAATGCCACCGTTGTAGGAAATGTGGTGATAGGAAAAAACGTGTATATCGGTCCCGGAGCGACTTTGCGCGGCGATTGGGGGAAAATTGAAATAAACGATGGGTGTAATGTGCAAGAAAATTGCACTGTTCATATGTTTCCCGGTATAACAGTGGTGCTTCAAGAAAATGCTCATATCGGTCATGGAGCCATCATTCACGGAGCACACATTGGTCGCGACTGTCTTGTGGGAATGAATGCAGTGATCATGGATCGGGTAGTAGTAGGAGAAGAAAGTATTATCGGTGCATTAACATTTGTTTCTGCAGACACAATTATCGAAAAAAGAAGTGTCTTTGCAGGCAACCCCGGGAAATGGATTAAGGCTGTAACGGAGGATATGCTCAATTGGAAAAAGCAGGGAACGGAGATTTATCAGCAGTTGCCACAAGATTGCTTTAGGAGTCTTAAACCCTGTGAACCCTTGAGAGTGCAAACAGAAGAGCATACATCGAAATACACCGATTATAAAACTTGGAAAGAAACGAGGAAGATGTAGAAATACGTATGCCAAATAAGCCCTTTCGATTTAAGCAATTCGATATTTATCAGGATCGCAGTGCCATGAAAGTAGGCACCGACGCCATTCTGCTTTCTGTTTGGGCGCGAGTGGCAGGGGTACTGGATATATTGGACGTGGGCACAGGTACAGGCATTTTAGCTCTCATGAGCGCTCAAAGAAATACCAAGGCAATTGTAGAAGCCGTGGAAATCGACAATGCCAGTGCAGAAGATGCGGCCCTTAATTTCTCAATAAGTCCTTATAGCGACAGAATATTCTTGCATACTTGCGATTTTCTGGATTTCAATACTGCCAGAACCTACGACCTTATTATTTCGAATCCGCCATACTTCTCCAATTCAATTAGAGCGAGCGACCCGAGTAGAAGCGCAGCAAGGCACGACGATTCTTTGCCTTCAGCAGCATTTTTAGAGAAATGTGCAGTTCTGTTAAAAGAGCACGGTACTGTGGCCGTCATATTTCCAAAGTTGCAGCTCGAAAAATGGGAAACGGAGGCGCGGTTGCACGGGTTTTTCCCGGTTAGGATTTGTCATGTTTACACCCTTCCTCACAAAGATTCGCAGCGCGTGATGGTGGAATACAAGAAAAAAGAGACAGAAGAGGTCGAAATGGAGTCTATTCTTATTGAAAAGTCACCGGGACAATACTCTGATCAATTCAAGGCAATTACCCGCGAATTTTTCTTGAAAGGCTAGTGATTAATGGTTTGGTAGAAGTTGAAAAGATCAAAATTACGATATATTCAATTATAAATCAATGATTTGAGTCATTAGGATTACATAATGACTTTAAGATGAGCTAGTTTGCGCTACAGTTCCCCTTAGCATTCCACAACTCGTTAATAACTACCAAGCAATTATTCCCCATTATCACGTTGATTCTTTTAATCGGACGTATTTTTGCAAATCTTTTTTAAGGCAAGGAGTACTGAATATGACGCTGGAGCCATTAGAATTACTGGAAAGGAAGGAAGGTAAGAAGTTATACGACTACCAAGTAGAGGCTATTGAAAAGATCTTTTCCCGGATACGGAGATTTCCCGACAAATACAATCTCTGTTTTCAGCTTCCTACGGGAGGAGGAAAAACGGTCATTTTCTCTGAGATAGCCAAACGCTACATTGCCGATTATGGCAAGAAGGTACTTATACTTACCCATCGGATCGAACTTTTAGATCAAACGAGCCGCATGCTCGACGAGGCCGGTGTGCCTACCAAAATAATTGTTAGTAAGGTAAAAGAACTCCCAGATCAAGACGATTTCAAGTGTTTTGTTGCCATGGTAGAAACGCTAAACAACAGATTGCGCGACGATAAATTTGAGATCGAGGGGGTTGGTCTTGTGATTGTGGATGAAGCCCACTACAATTCGTTCAGAAAACTCTTCCGTTGGTTCGACGAGCAGATAATTCTTGGAGTAACCGCGACTCCTTTGAGCAGCAATGTGAATTTGCCTTTGAATGAAAATTATCAAGAGCTCATCGTTGGAGATAGTATCTCGACACTTATAGGTAAAGGATTTCTATCGAGAGCAACAACTTACAGCTACGATGTCAGTTTGCATTCGCTAAAAATTGGAATTAATGGCGACTATACTGTAAGTAGCAGTGAAAAGCTTTACGGCAATTTTTTCATGCAGGAAAAGCTTTTGTATTCCTACGAGCAAATGGCGAAGGGTACAAAAACTCTGATCTTCAACAACGGTATTAATACGAGCAAGCAGGTATACCAGCTTTTTTTCAATGCCGGATATGAAATACGTCACCTCGATAACACACATAGCGAACAAGATCGCAAAGAAATACTCGAGTGGTTCAGAACAAAACCAGACGCCATTCTCACATCTGTTTCAATTCTCACTACCGGTTTTGACGAACCAACAGTGAGTACAATTATATTGAATAGGGCAACCAAAAGTCTCACGCTTTATCATCAAATGATTGGAAGGGGTTCTAGGGTAATTCATGGAAAGAAAGATTTTAAAGTAATAGACTTGGGCAACAACTGCCGCAGGTTTGGATTGTGGGAACAACATATTGATTGGCAAGACATTTTCGCCCATCCCAACTCATACATCGAAAGCATTATAAGCGATGAAGTGATGGAGAGGGAAATGACATACGTGATGACCCCCGATGTGCGTGAACGATTTGGAAAGTCGATGCTTGTGGAGTTCGACATGCAGGAAGAATACAATGCCGCCATACGAAATAGTGAAAGAACTAAAGATGTTCTTACCAAAAGCATCAAGCAACATGCTGCCATTATTCGCGAAAATGCGGAGGATGTGTACGATGCCCTCGAGTTGCTTCGATTGTTGGAACCGGATATTAAAAGCCGAGTTAAACATTACAGCTATTGTATTTCGAAGAGCACAGAAAATTATTTGGCTTGGCTTCGCGACGATTACACCCGTAAACTTCAGCAAGAGATTCGCACGCTCTATGCTTGATGAACAATACCAAAATCAATATTTAAAATGCTTCAGGCACTTCTGAAAAAAGAGTTGATGCTGGAGTTGCGCCAAAAACATGCCTTGGCGGGTATTGTAATCTATATTCTAAGTACGGTTTTTGTTTGCTATTTGTCTATTCAGGTAGTTGAACAAATCAAAGTCTGGGGCGCATTGCTTTGGATTACAGGGTTGTTTACAGCTTTTAGTGCCATGCAGAAAACCTTTAGCAACGAAGGAAAAGGAGTTCATATTTACCTTCATACTCTTACGAGTCCGCGCAAAATTATTTTAGCTAAGAGTATATACAACGCTGCGCTGGTGGCTCTTCTCAATGTTTTTTGCTTGCTTTTATTCGTGCTTTTTTTGGGCAAAGGCGTTTTGGATAAAGTGAGCTACCCTCAATTGTTTCTAGCTGTAATTCTCGGGAGTGCAGGCCTCGGAACAGCATTGAGTTTTATGGCAGGAATGGCTTTTAGAACAGGGAATAATACTGGACTGATATCTGTTATTGGTTTTCCCATTGTGATTCCTCAACTCATCACTTTGGTGAAAGCTACGAGCCTGGCCCTGGGTGGAGTCAGTTTTGTAGAGAATAGTCTGCAATTTGTCATTTTATGCAGTCTCTTATTGGCCTCACTAGTGCTAGCCCTTATCCTTTTCCCGTACCTTTGGCGCGATTAATTTATGATGATGAATAACTGGCTCAAACTCGCATGTATCGGACTTTTAGGATATGTGTTGGTTTTCAGTTTATATGTTCCATTAGTCCCCGGTGGCTTGCATGTGGACACCGAAAAAATTCGGCCGGGAGTAAATGAATTTGTTTTTACCGGTTATAACACACATTTTCTCTCCGAACGAAAATCTCTGCAAGTGCTCATCATGAGCGGAAATACAACCTATTGTGGAGAAGTTGTTTCTGTTTCCGATAATGCGCATGTTTCCACACGGGTTGTTTTACCCGATACGCTTCCGTCAACTACGATTACCTTTTTTGTGAACAACGATGTGGATGGCACTTTATCTGTGTTCAGTGCAATTGATATGAGTTCATTCGTTTTTGCCGAAGGCTATAAAAAGGGTTCATGCGAAATGGCAGTATCGAATAACGAACATATTGGTTTTGGTTTTCCTTTTCAGCATAAACTATACGAGGGTATAAGAAACCTTATGTTTCACGTTCCGATGTGGTTCACAATGTTTTTTCTGATGATCATGTCGTTTGCATACGGAATGAAATGTTTGCGCGGAACCAAAAACAACAATGTGGTAGTGCAATTTGATAATACAGATATATCTCATAATGAGAAACTCCTGAGATTTGACCGAAAGTCTGCGGACTATGCTAAAGTTGGTCTAGTGTTTTGCATGCTCGGACTCATTACGGGTAGCATTTGGGCGAGATTTACTTGGGGCGATTGGTGGACATCTGATCCGCAACTCAATGGAGCACTGGCTGTTTTTATCGCATATTCAGCTTATCTCATTTTGCGTTCCTCTACACTCGACCCAGAAAAAAGAGCCAGGTTATCTGCCATCTACAACATTTTTGCCTTTGTAATGATGGTCATTTTGCTCATGATCATGCCCCGCTTCTACGATTCGATGCACCCCGGAAAAGGAGGCAACCCTGCATTCAATTCCTACGACTTGGACAGCAGTCTTCGAGCGGTTTTTTATCCTGCTGTAATCGGATGGATATTGCTGGGCTATTGGATATACGCCCTCAAAAACAGAATTTCAAACCTTACTCATAAGTGCCATGAACAACTTTAAACAAACCGCGTTATTAATATTGTTTCTGGGAATGATGCTCTCTTCTTCGGCACAAACAAAAGATACCCTGGAAGAGTTTTTCTACACATCCGGCAAGATCAAAATGGTAATAGCCGTAATTGGAATTGTTCTAGTGGGACTGTTTGTATTTCTGATTTATTTGGATAGAAAAGTGAGTAGGTTGGAGAAACATTCTAAAAAACATTGACATGAAAAAGTCGGAAATAGTCATAATTATTTTAGTAGCTGTTGTTCTCGCAATAGTTATATACACATACGGAGTATCGCCGAGCACGGTAAGTTTTACAAAAGCACAGGAAGAGCCAGGTAAAGTTTCGCATGTATCTGGATTCTTTGACAAAACACAGCCTGTCGAATACGACAAATACAAAGATGCTTCTCTCACTGTTTTTTATATGACAGACAAAGAGGGGAATAGTGAAAAAGTATTTCTGCACGACGAAACCGGTAGACCAATAGGACTTGAGAATAGTGAAAGTGTAGATGTGCATGGTTCTTTCAACGAAAAGGGGGAATTTCATGCAAGTGATATTTTGACCAAATGTCCAAGTAAGTACAATCAGCAAAATCACAAGCTGAACACGATAACAGAAAACAATCAGTAATAGCCAATTGGCAACCATCCATGCAAGAAATTGAATATTTGAACGAGAATCTCCTTCCGGGGATATTGGGTAATTTTTTTGTGGTACTCAGTTTTATCGCCGCAGTGTTCAGCATGGGAACATATTGGCTCCTTACCAAAAACCCCATAGACTATGGCTTGCGCCGTTGGGCCAGAGCCGGTTTTTATATACACGGTATTTCGGTATTATGCATCATCGCTACTCTGATATTCATTTTGGCAAATCGCCTCTACGAATACCAATATGCCTTCGATCACGTGAGCAATGTGATGCCAATGAAATATGTGTTGTCTGCAATGTGGGAAGGACAAGAGGGAAGTTTTCTACTTTGGACTTTTTGGCATGTTTTATTAGGTTCATTGCTCATTCGTTGGTCTGCCTCATGGGAACCATGGGTAATGGCAGTGCTTTCGATGGTTGAGGTCTTTCTTTCGTCAATGTTGCTTGGAGTTTATTTCGGAGATTTTCAAATGGGTTCGAATCCATTTCTTCTGCTCCGCGAATTGCCAATACATGCAGGCGAATTTTGGATATTGGATCCTGAGTATATGAATCTTCCGCGCTTGCAAGATGGTAGAGGATTAAATGCACTTCTTCAGAATTATTGGATGACGATACACCCCCCAACATTATTCTTAGGTTTTGCATCCACGGCCATTCCATTTGTATATGCCATTGCAGGATTGTGGAGAAGGGATTTAACCGGATGGATGAAACCTGCAATCCCTTGGGCCTTTTTCGGTGTTATGATCTTGGCTACAGGAATTCTCATGGGTGGAGCATGGGCTTATGAAGCTCTTGGTTTCGGAGGATTCTGGGCTTGGGATCCTGTGGAGAATGCTTCTTTGGTGCCTTGGCTCACCTTTGTTGGAGCAGCCCATTTACTGGTGATCAACAAGAGAAAGCAGACGTCACTGTACACAACCTTTATTCTCACCATTAGCTCTTTCATTCTTGTGCTCTATTCAACTTTTCTTACCCGGAGTGGTGTTTTGGGAGAAAGTTCTGTGCACTCATTTGTAGAAAGCGGAATCTTGCCGCAGCTACTCGTTTATTTGATGTTTTTTATTGCGTTAAGCACATTTCTTCTTGCCCAAAATATAACAGTAAGAAGAGTTTATGGAGCGATCTCAGCTCTTATGCTGCTGGCCGGATTATATAGCGTTTGGCAAGCGCGAAGTGTGGATCAACCAGCTATGGAAGATGGTAGTTTGATGATAGGTCAAGACACTTGGATTCCAGGTCTTACCATACTATTTCTCATTTTGTCGTTCGCTGTTATGATTATTACATACCGCAAACATTTTGCAAAACCCGAACAAGAGGAAGCATTGTGGAGCAGAGAGTTCTGGCTTTTCATTGGATCATTGGTGCTCACGATTATGGCAGTGCACATTACTATACAGACATCAGTGAATGTTGGAAATATTTTGGCAGCTCCATACAGCGAAACGTTAAACGCACTTCATGAGAAGACAGGCTGGTCGTGGCTCGAAAAATTAAGTCAACACAACTTAGCTGCTCCATCTGAGGAAGAAAGATTTTACGTTTACCATAGAATTCAAGTTCCACTCGCCTTTATACTATTCCTACTCATTGCTATTGGTCAATATCTGAGATATAAAAACACAGATATGGGTCAATTCCGAAAACGCATTTCACGGAGTTTTTTCTTGGCATTTACTGTGACGCTTTTACTTGGTTTTTTCACCGGTTTCAGCGAAGAACAGTTCCCTGTTATAGCATTGGTATTCTCCACATTCTTTGCTCTTTTTTCTAACTTCGATTATGGCCTTAGGGTATTAAAAGGAAAGTTCGATATTCTTGGAGCCAGCATTGCTCACGTTGGATTTGCAATGCTCCTGATTGGAGGCGTGGTAAGCACATCTCAAAAGGAGGTCATTTCGAAAAACGTTGAAGGAAATGTTACCAGTGTAAGTGAGGAATTCAATAATAACGAGGACCTGATGCTCTATCAAGGAGATACGTTAGTGATGGGAGAGTACTGCGTTCATTACAAGAGCAAAAAACGCATTAGCGATCGGTTGTTGTGTGAGGTAGAGTACTTCGAAAAGATGCCCAAAGTTTACAAGGAAGGCGATATTATTGAGAAGACGGGCATTTATTTCCGCGCAGTGAAAGATCATAAAGCCGGTGAGTTTTTGCAAGATTGGTCGGTCGATTCACTTTGGAAACCAGAGGCAAGCATATCTCATGAAGATGAACACAAAGTGCAAAACTGGAAGAACGGTGAGCCTGGTAAATATCTCTACACACTTTATCCAACAGTACTAATAGCAGAGAAAGGGAATAGCCGTGAGCCGAGTATCAAACACAGTATTAGCAGCGATCTGTATACGTTCATTAAGTATACTGATACATCTACTGTGGCGATAGACACCAGTCGTTATCTAGATCCGCGAAAAGGTATAATTCCGCTGGCTCAAGAAATCCCCATCTTTAATGGAATTACTTTCATTTTGGACAGTCTCACAGATGTTGACATGTCTACCGCGCCTGAAAATCTTCCCGAGGGTATGAAAGCCAAGAGAGGATATGCTCGTTTGACTAAAGAGGGAATTAAAGAAAATTTGGAAATACTTGCCATTAGAATCAACGACAGTCTTCCATTTGTTTATCCTGTAGAATCTCAGAAATTCAGGATGTTATTTGCACTCGAAGAAAAACCGGAGGGACTTGAACTCACTATTCAGGATCATGCAAGCAACAAAAAAGATTTGCTCATATTGACAGCCGAGATATTTCCATGGATCAATATTCTTTGGTTAGGATGTTTGGTGATGGTCATAGGAACAGTAATGGCTATTAGACACCGGATTAAATTATCCACTACCAATCAACAGGAAGTGGATGCTAATTAGAGATAAAATAGCTTGTCAGATTTCCAATATTAAAGGTCAAACGCGCGCTGCTCGTATTGCTTTTCAAGCTATTTTCGCATCAAAACCTGAATAATACAATCATTCAATGAAGCATTTGTACTTGTCGGCAGCCGTGCTGCTTTGTTTTGTTTTCACATCTTGGTCACAAGACGCACCTTTCCCCCCAGGCTACAATCTCGGATTCGAACATTTCAACACTTTACCACTTGTTGAGCTTGCTACCATCAACACCGGACAAGTAAATAACGAAGACGTAGAGGTAGAAAGAGAAACCGGCAGATACAACAATGGTAGGATTATGTTTGAAAACATGAACTCCGAAACCCATGGAACGTGGACCCATTTGAGTGATGGAGGCAAATTATGGCAATTGAGATTTACGACTTCAGGAGCATTGGGTGTGTCAGTTTATTTTGATGATCTTTTCATACCTGTGGGATCTCAGCTCTATCTCTATTCAAGTGATATGACATTTCATCAAGGGCCATACGATTACAGAGAAAACAATGCGGAAGGTATTTTTGTTGCGGGAGAGGTTTTTGGTGATGAAGCAGTTCTAGAATATTATGAACCGGCTGGAGTGATAGAAATCCCTCATCTCGGTATTCGGGGTGTTGGACATTTTTATCGGGGTATTCACAATCACCGCGATATGCGCGGCGGATCAGAACCCTGCGAAATAGATGTAAACTGCCCTGAGGGAGATGATTGGGAACATGAGAGAGATGCTTCTGTGAGATTACAATTGGTAGATAGTGGCGATTTGTTTTTATGTTCAGGCGTATTGGTAAACAACACGGCATTAGACTGCAAAAGCTTCGTGCTTTCTGCAATGCACTGCTCAGTGGGCATTAGCGCGAGTGACTTTCTCAGTTGTCAAGTGAAATTTAACTACGAAAGGTCCAACTGTGGCTCTGGATCGGCCGTAAGCACTCACAATAGAAGCGGCGTTTTTAAAAGAGGTGATAGTGCAGATGGCGGTGGCGACAGTGGAAGCGATTATGTATTGTTCGAATTAGAAGATGATATTCCCGACAACTTTACGCCGTATTATGCAGGATGGGACGCAACTGGATCTACCCCTCCGAATGGTGTATGTATTCACCATCCGAATGGCGATGTGAAAAAGATTAGTACCACTGAGGATATTGTTTCAGGTACGTGGCCGGGTGGAGCTTCTGGTCACCACTGGAGAGTTGAGTGGATGGAAACTGAAACGAATTGGGGAGTAACAGAAGGAGGAAGTAGTGGCTCTGCTTTGTTCAACAACAATCATCACGTTGTAGGAAATCTTACAGGTGGTGGATCGTTTTGCGATAGTCCAACGGCCGACGATTTCTATGGCAAGTTCAGTAGGCATTGGGACGGAAATCCAAACCCTGTTGCAAGTCATCTAGAAACATGGTTGAATCCAGAACCGACAACCGATCAACTGACTTTATTCGGCTCTTACAGAAATACCGATTTAGCTCAACCTTGCAGTGTTGGAATCGAAGAACAAATTACCTTTGATCAAGTAGATGTTTATCCAAGCCCTTCAACAGATTTTATAACCCTTACATCCGGTCGTTTTCGCGAAATGAAAGAAGTGCGTATCTTCAATCATGATGGTCAATTGGTGAAAAACATTTTGATGAACAATGCTTCAGAAAGTGTTGATGTGAAATCATTGTCATCAGGAATATATTATGTGACTTTCATATTGCAGAATGGAAATTACGTGAGCAAAAAGATTACAAAAATTTGATGAAATAAAAACGGAGAATATTCCGTCCCATACGTTTGTATTTTACAAAAAAGCCATCCAAAGTGATGGCTTTTTTAATGGGCCAATGCTGCCTATAACACTTTTTCGGCATTGCGCATTGGAGGCATCTTGAGCTTCATGCGCTGCGGGCTTCTCGAATCTTCACGGTGGAACAAAGTAATAGTTCGACCTATGAATTCCGATATCTCCATCGGGTGATTCGGGTTTATATGCTTGAAGTGTTAAATGCCGTGAGATAAGCTGCTACACGCCAATGGCGTGAAACGGTATTAATAGTACATTGTCCCTTAAATAGTTTTTACATTTAACCCATATTTTGCAGTTGGAATTGTCGTGCAGTTTTGAAAGGGAAAAGGCAGGGGGCTCTCGCAAGATTTCTATTTGAAAGCGTATGAGTTATGCGTTGAGAATCAAAATCGAGAAAGTCCACGTCATTTCAGACTTCCAGCGATGTAATAGATTCCAACTGCAATATATTTCAACTTACTTAATTTTCATTCAATGAGCCCAAAACACGAGCAGATAGCCAAACTCATTCAACTTGCCAAAATAGATGGAGATCTTGACCACAAGGAAATACTGTTGATATATGGAATAGCGCATAAACATGGCGTTCAAAAATTCCAGATGGACGAAATTATCCGAAAGTCTGATTCGAACACATATCCGCGTTCGATAGATAGAGATGAGAATATCCGCTTCTTTTATCAATCGCTGATACTGGTAACTGTAGACTATAAAATTTCTGAAGAAGAAATTACCTTTTTAGAGAAAATCGGCAAGGGACTTTCTCTTGATCCAACCCGAGTAAAAAAGGCCATTGCACATGTGATCGAGAACAAGGAAACCGACTTGGATGAGACGGAGATAGTGGCATTGATTCAATAGATTTGCTTGTTTTTTTTATGCGTGCTAGATACTTGTATAAGGCCAACCCCGAATCTTTTTCCTCACTGGGCGTTGGATCATCCGTAGCATTAAACTACATTCGTGAATGAACAAGAAGTGCTCCCGAATTGCTCGGGACGCGCGTGTGAGGCGAGAGTCTCAAGTTGCAAATCCCGCCCATGCGGGGCACGGTTCCGTGAGAACGCAGGGGTGAAATTCCCTTGATTGACTCGATTATCGGTCATGTCAGAGCACCGAGTTACCGGATAAAGTGGTGGCAGTATACAAATTATAAATGAAATAGTCAATGCAAGAACCAAATCTCTTCCAAAAGGAAGTTTGTATCAATAGACTTGCTAATACATACAGAGAAGTTTTCGAATGCGATGTTATTTCGGCGATGAATAATATGCGAGCGAACTATTCGGCATCCGAACTTCAATAAATTCTGCAAGTTTTGAAGGAAGAAGCAAATCTATCTCGGTTCGATACCTATGTGTTATTTAATCCGTATAGATCGGACATAGTTAAAAAAAGTGGTTCTGCTTCAAAACAGGTTAACACTCTTCCGTATTTCGCCATTGCCGGAATTAGTGGCTCGTTGAAAGTAGTGAGTGAGAAAGGCTGGCTAAATCTTATTCCATTTTGCATTGATGTTGTCATACTTTCAAGGATTTGCAACTGGGCTCTTCAAAAATGGGGTTAATCGTGATGTATGACGGCATTTACCTTTCGTGCATGAAAGATGCTGCAGAGCATTACCCAAAAAAACTTCTAATGTGCAGTGCAGGATGGACTAATTTGAATCCTGAATCCGCATCGGGATTCGCTATGAATTGCTAATACCGTTTATCCCGCATTACGCATTAGGGCAATTTTTGTATAATGCGTGCGGGATTCTCATATCTAAGCGATAGAATACTGCATTCATCGGCAAAATTAGGGTGCAATTTTTCTATCGCTTGATTTGGGTTTATGTATCTGTAATATTCCAATTCCGTTTCACTCCATTGGCCTATAACAGCTACTTTGAAGGTATTTACCACTTCATGCATGCAAGATTCTGCAGCGCATTACCCAAAAAAACTTCCAATGCGCAATGCAGGATGGACTATTTAACCCAGAATCCGCATTGGGATTCGCTATGAAGTGCTAAACCCCAAAGATAGCAAGTGCTCTCGCCAGATTTTTATATGAAGGTGTATATTCATACATCAAGAATAAAAATTGAGAAAGTGCTTGATATCAAAGGGTGTTAGCGCTGCAATAGATTTCCAATGCGGATTATGGGTTAAATAGTCAAAACTATTCTATAAGCATGAAGCGGCATTGGACCATTACAGATATCTACACGGTATGAGCATATAAAAACCTACGGACAATCAGTCCCATAAACGCTCAGGAAGATCAGGAGATCCGCAGTGCCTACAAGTCCGTCGGACGAAAGGTCTGGTTCACCACAGTTGCTCGAACACCCATATGCCGACAACAAAATGAGAAGGTCGGTAATTCCCACCGTACCATCGTCGTTGAAGTCTCCAATGCATCCAAGGCAACTATAGTCACAGCTCCCATCATCGCAACCTGCATTTACATTGTAGTTGCAAGCAATAGGATCAATACATCCCAGTAGAGTGCATGAACCGTTGTCACAACCTGCATTTACATTATAATTACAAGCAATAGGATCAGTACATCCCGGTAAAATGCACGAACCATTGTCACAACCTGCATTTACATTATAATTACAAGCTAATGGATTGGTACAACCTGGATAAACACACGATCCATTATTACAACCTGCATTTACATTGTAGTTGCATGCAATAGGATCATTGCATCCAGGTAGAGTGCATGAACCGTTGTCACAACCTGCATTTACATTATAATTACAAGCTAATGGATTGGTACAACCTGGATAAACACACGATCCATTATTACAACCTGCATTTACATTGTAGTTGCAAGCAATAGGATCAGTACATCCCGGTAGAGTGCATGAACCGTTGTCACAACCTGCATTTACATTATAATTACAAGCAAGTGGATTGGTGCAACCCGAATAAACACACGAACCATCATCCTGTGTTGCCTGTGAGTCATAATTACAAGCGAGAATATCGATACATCCCGGTATTACACAAGAACCATCATCGACATTAGCGCATACCGCGAAGTTCAATGCTTGCGGATCAGTACAGCCTAAAACATTCGTTTTACTTACTTGTAAACCAAAAGTTCCTTCGATAGAATTAAAACCACCGGCTTGAATGTAGTAAGTATTTCCCGAAGTTAGAGCCGGACAGCCTACATTTATGAGTGAAGCAAGCCCTGGGCCCAAGTCGTCGTCGCAGGCAATCTGAGTACCGCCACAAGCACTCCACAAGGCAATACGGGTATCGCTGTTTGTACCCAGACTTGTAGAGATTGTAATGTTACCTCCTGTATATAAAAATGAGAACCACACATCTTGCATAGCTGTTCCACCGCACGAAGGATTTGGACCTTCAGCACATGTTCCGATATTATTGGTAGATAGTGATGTTCCATTTACAACTAAAGGAATGGCACCTGAGCACAAATCATTCATTGGAGCAAAAACACACGAACCGTTGGAACAACCTGCTAGTGCGTTGTAGTTGCACGCAAGCGGATTATTGCATCCCGGGTAGGTGCATGAACCATTATTCACATTTGCCGCAGGATTATAATTACAAGCTATTGGATCGGTACAACCGGGCACAGGTTCGCCTGCCACAGGCACGCAGAAATTATGTGTGGTTGATGATCCATAATTGGAGTTTCCCATTTGAACGAGCACATTTCCCAAATCATCGGATATGCTGTAGCTACCGTCAATCGGACAACCGGAAGCAGTACCATCCAGACCATCTCCAAAAGAATCGAAAATATTAAAATCATAACATCCCAAAGGGAGACAAAACTCCCAATTGAAAGTAGATTGATCTGCCAATGTGTTGGCGGCCTGACTATAAATTATAACATTGCTGCTGTTCTCAATGTTCCAGCTTACTTCTTCGCCCCAACAATCTGTGAGAATAGTAAGCGTTGCCACTGTGGCATTGGTGATGGTAGAGAATAAACTTGATCCAGAATTGTTGATTGGATTATCATCTGTTGTTCCATTTGGATTTATAATATTCACATTGAACGCGTGACTTCCACCTGGTACATTCAAAAGTGGAATTATAACATTGATTGATGCCCCATTCGCAAGGCTTCCGTTCCAATTGTATAGGCTGTTAGCGCCACCATCAACATTATACTGAACAGTAAATGATGTAATGGTTGCACTTCCTATGTTGTTAACTGTTATTTCAGGAGTTACTTCATCACCGCAATATGCACCGATAGGAGAGGTAATACCTCCAAGTAAGAGGTCCTCGGCAAAACCTCCACCTGCTGAAATAGTAAAATTGGTATTTGATATATCAAAGAAAATATTATTCGCTGCTTTTACTTTTATCCTAGCTTGACTAGTTAAAGTGTTAGGGATGGTGATGTTTTGCGATCCATCATTCGGAGTATTTGCCAAAAGCAAAGTAGGGAAAGTGTAACCGCCATCTGTCGATAGGTATATGTTAACGTTCGGGCATGAAATAGGTGCTGCTGTAGTGTTGGCTACGCTCCAAGTAATGGTTTGATTGCTTAACGTGGGCCATGTAACATTTACGTTTGGAGCAGTTACAACGAATGGACCTCCCACATTGTCCACATTAAACGTAATCAAATCATCTGTCACACCGCCACCACCGACACGGTTGTCGCGCGCTGTACATTTAAAAGCCAATGATCTATCATAGGTTGGCATGTGTTCACCAATAGTAACAGTATTATTCACCAAGTCGGGTATTCTTGGAAACACCCTCGTTGGACTTACTGTCCCTGTCCACGATCGAAATATGGGTTGATTCCCGCTGGGATTTGTTAGGTTGTTATCTCCAGTCGCTGTTGCTGGTCCGAGGTCAAACTGTTCCCAGCAATATGTGATTACATCGCTATCAGCATCACTTCCTATAGCTGTTAACTCAAACGGTGTAGAAATAGGAATGGTAAACCCTCCTGTCCCGGCTTCTACAAGGGGTGGCGTATTACCAGTTGATGTTAAAGCAGCGCATGAGTTTCCTGATCCTGTTACCGAAAAATTATAAATTTCGTTGAAACTTCTATTGTGAAAGTAAGCGTCAGAATTAGACTGCAAGTCCGGTGAACATATACCCGCATACCCCATAATAGTGCTCGCACTGCCGGGTTCGTATGCTGCTGATGAAGCTCTATTGCAAGGATTATTTTGTGTGTGGTTCCCGCCGAATTGGTGACCCATTTCGTGAGCTACATAGTCGATGTCAAATGGATCGCCAATTGGACTAACCTGTCCTGTTACTCCTCGAGCTTTGTTGACGGAGCATGGAGAATTCAAACTAGCCACTCCACCGCCACCTGTGCTGAATACGTGACCAATGTCGTAATTGGCTGTGCCGATCACACTATTGCAGGTTGTTTGATTTTGACCAAGCATAGTAGATCCATTGCCATTGGTATATGGATCAGTTGCTGCATTCAAATAGACCAGTAGATTGTTGTTTGGAACCAGAACCATTCTGATTGAAACTTCTTTCTCGTACACTCCATTCACACGAGTCATTGAGGCATTCATCGCAGCGAGTGCAAGCACTGTTGTACCTCCATGAAATGTAGCATATTCACCTGTGCATGCCAGCGCAAGACGATATGTTCTTAACTGGGTTCCATTGGTGGTTCGTTGACCCATTATACGAACTTCTTTTCCATTGAAAGTCTTTTTCCTTTTGTTGGGAACTTGTAAATTTTCTTCGAAGGTGTCTATATCTATGCTTAAGTCCGCAGAAATGGGTGCTATTTCTTCAAAAACCTTTTCTGTTGTCGCGTAAAAAGCTTCGCGGGTGTATGAGATATACAATTCGTTTTGTCCAGGGGCAATGGGATCGATATACCATGTTCCATTTGCAGACAATACCATTGCTTGAAATCCTTTTTGCGAGATACTACAACGCAACGTTGCAGTAGGGTCTTCGATACCCTGACCAGCGTATGATCTGATGCTTGGAAACTGGGATTGCAGCTCTGGTGCCATTACAGGAGCTTCCACTAATTTAAACGACATCATCGTTCCATCAGGTGCAGGAATGGTAAAGATGTATTCCGAAAAAGAAGCATTTACTTCTAATTCGTGGGGAGCATCATACAGAAACTGCACGAGTTGATGAATCCCTGTTTCTACCGTTCGATATTCTGAAGGATTTATTACTTGATCAGAACGTTTTTGAGAAGAAACATCAGTCCAAATCACCTGAGATGTTGCGCAAAGTGAAAGAGCACTAATAGAACATAATAATAGAAGTCTTTTCATGGTTTTTAGATATAACAAAGTCCGGGTCTAAAAACCCGGACTTTGACTTAGAAGTTCATATTTTAATTACAAGTAGTTCCATAATAACTGAGGAAGACAAGAAGATCTGAAGCACCCACCAAATCATCGCCGGTCAAATCATAGGGAGCACATCCGCTTGTGCAGCCATATCCACTAAGGAATGACAACAAATCGCTGATACCAACGGTCAAGTCACCATTGAAGTCGCCTGGACAATTCCCTAAACAAGAATAGTCGCACGATCCGTTATCACATCCTGCTGATGCATTAAAATTGCATGCATTCGGATCAATACATCCGGGAAGTGTACAACTTCCATTATCGCAACCCGCAGCAGCATTGTAGTTGCAAGCCGAAGGATTTATACAACCAGGGTAAACACATGTTCCGTTGTTTTGGGTGGCAACTGGATTGTAATTACAAGCTAGAAGATCTGTACAGCCGGGAATGATGCACGTTCCATCGTTTTGCGTAGCGCAAGCATTGTAGTTCGATGCAATGGGATTTGTGCATCCGAGGATAGCTGAGGAAGTTACGGTAATCCCAAATGTTCCGGCCAATGCTTGGAATCCTCCAACTTGAATGTAATAAGTGTTTCCTGCTGTTATCTGACCGCAGGTGAGAGAAAGTGTGGATGCAAAGTTTGCACCACTGATATCGTCATTGCATGCAATGGAAGTACCGCCACAACTTCCATACACAGCAATTCGAGTATCAGTAAGTGTGCCAAGTGTTGTTGTAATTGTGATGGTTCCACCGGTATAAGTGAAACTGTACCAAACATCTTTGATCATAGTGGTTCCACCACAAGTAGGAAGAGGCCCGTTTACACATGTGTTCACATTGCTTCCAGCAACAGAGCCACCATTTACAACAATGTTTTGTGAATTTACACATTGGTCATTCGTTGCAGGTATTACACATGTACCATTGTCCAAAGTTGCAGCAGGATTATAATTGCACGCTAAAGGATTTGTACAACCTGGAACACCACTTGTGTTCAAGCAGAAATTATGAGTTGTTCCTGCTCCATAATTTGAATTGCCCATGGTAAAGAGTGTGCCACCAGTACCACTCATAGAATAGGTACCATCTGTTGCACATCCCGATGCGGTTCCATCGAGCCCATCACCGAATGAATCAAATATATTGAAGTCATAACAACCATCGGTCAAACAAAAGTTAGAGTTTATGGTAGCCAAATCTCCTAGTGTATTTGCCGCCTGACTATATAAGATAACATTGCTACTATTTTCAATATTCCAACTCACTTCTTCTCCCCAACAATCTGTGGTTATCGACAACGTCACTACCGAGCCGTTCGTAATTGCTGTAAAGGGCGAACTACCGGTGTTATTTGCATTATTTTGATCGACACCACCGTTAGGACTGCTTGCAGTTGCATTGAAAGTATGAGCGCCATTGGTGACTACAACATTGGGTAAGTTAACAGATATTGAAGCCCCAGTTGCCAAACTGCCAACCCAATTAAATGTACTATTGGCACCACCGTCAATATTGTAATTGATGGAAGCTGATGTTAGAGTGCTACTTCCTGCATTGCCGAATATCAATTGAGGAGAGATCGTATTTCCGCATATTGTTCCTGTAGGTGAAGAGATGCTGCTTATTTGTGCATCCAGTGTAAAACCAGAAAGAAGAGGATCGTATCCCGCCAAACCTGTAAGTCCGCACTGACTAGGGGCCAGCCATGCGCAAAGACTTGGAAAGGAAGTGAAAAATCGTCCATACCAATCCGAAGCATTGTTTCCGCAAGCTGCTCCTCCGCCATGCAATTGGCCCACAATTCTGTGATTGGAATTGAACAACGGCGAACCTGAAGAACCTCCCTCTGTAGTGCCGCTATCCCAGTCAACTACTCGAACGTGATTGGTTCCAGAGCCAACACCACCACCGTAACCTGTAATTTGTGATGCATCGTTTTCAAATGAAATTTTCTTTAAATCGCCCGAAGGATGGTGAATTCCACAAGATGATGTGGGTGTAGCTGTACTAGAGTCCCAGCCTGCGTAATATGGATTCCACGAATTGGGGATATCCACTCCGCCATTGATTTGCAACAAGGCATAATCTGATGCCGCTCCATTTGCCAATAAAGTTGTGCCTACAGCCGTTTGATAGGTTTGTGAAGTGGATCCTCCACAAGTGGTTGCCTGAAAATTGAATCTGATTACCCAACTGGCAACACTACCTCCAATACAGTGATTGGCGGTGAGAAAATATGGAAATCCATCGTTGGCTGTGTTGTTGATCAATGCTCCCGAGCAAATGCCATTTCCACTCACAACGATCATAGCCACAGAACGTATTTCATTACTCCAACCGGCGCTAACCGGACATACTACATCATTGTTGCATGATCCTGAGTCACCAATTCCTTTGGCTATTTCGTCAATGTCGCGGTATGCATGTGTTATCACCGATAGATTCACCTTTCCGACATACGCATAATCGAAAGGTTCGTAATACTCTATATAAATTTTTTCTCCTCGGCATGGATATGTAGCAAAAGTTCCATCAGCCAAGTTATTCAATTCATTGTATGCGCCAAAAACCTGCGTGCCGCCTTCATTGTATACATAAAAAGAAGATCCAGGAGGCATATACCATTCATCGAAAAATAAGTTAATGGACATCGCCCCTGGCGATTCAATTGCCAATAGCCATACACGGTCGCCATTGCTCAACTTGTGCCATTTTCCACTATTTTCTAGGGTATAGTCTACATCGAAATTTTTTCCAAATCGAAAGGGCACATCTTTGGTGGCGTTATTTATTTCGTCTTCCGCCATCATTGACTGAGCATTCACCTCAGGCATGGTTTTGACCTCAGGTAGCCAATGGATTTTTTGATTTTGAATTGACAATGGGAGCCCTCCGAATTGTGTTTGAGCATTTGCAACAAACGAAATCAAAGCAGCAAACAGGATGAAAATTACCTTCCTCTTAAAAATTTGAGTCATAATTATAGATTTAGAACATTTTAAATTCTTACAATACTCTTAAAACAGGTCTCAGAACATGTAACACCTTGTTTTCCAATGAGTCAAATATAGTCTAGGTCTAAGTCAAAAGAGATGAATCGTCTCATACGATTTTTTTAGTTCGATGTTTCATAACTTGTTTTTATACAACACTATCAATGGTTTGGTAAGTGTTGAAAACTCAAAACCCTTATAAATGTTGGCTGTGCTAATTTCGAGGCCTCGGAGGAGACTAAGAATGGCGCAAAAAGTTCAATACACAGAAGACAACATAAGATCACTCGACTGGCAGGAGCACATCCGCCTACGTCCTGGTATGTACATTGGTAAATTGGGAGATGGATCTGCTCCCGATGATGGTATTTATGTTCTACTCAAAGAAACAATCGACAACTGTATCGATGAATATGTAATGGGACATGGAAAGACCATAGATATTACCATTAAAGATAGTCAAGTACAAGTGCGCGATTATGGACGAGGAATACCTCTTGGTAAAGTTGTTGACTGTGTGTCAAAAATTAACACCGGAGGAAAATATGATAGTAGGGCTTTTAAGAAATCAGTTGGTTTGAATGGTGTTGGTACAAAGGCTGTAAATGCTCTTTCCGACAGTTTTCGCGTAGAGTCGTTTCGAGAAGGAGAAATGAAAGCTGCTGAATTCAAAATGGGTGTTATCGTAAATGATTTGCCCATCCAGAAATCAACGCAGAAAAATGGAACGAGGATTATTTTTTATCCCGACGAAAAAATATTTCTCAACTTCAAGTTTCGTGGGCAGTATGTCGAGAGATTGCTTTGGAACTATGCCTACCTCAACACCGGACTTACCATTGTATTTAATGGACAAAGTTATTTCAGTGAGAATGGCCTGAAGGATCTTCTTAAAAACAACCTTAGCGAAGATCCGCTATATCCCATAGTTCATATTAAAGGTGATGATATAGAAGTTGCTATTACTCACACTGCCAGTTATGGAGAGGAGTACTATAGTTTTGTGAATGGTCAGCATACCACGCAAGGCGGTACCCACCAAGGTTCCTTTCGAGAAGCGTATGTGAAAGTTATTCGCGAATTTTTCAAAAAAGATTTTGAGGCGGTAGATATTCGTTCCGGAATTGTAGCAGCAGTGAGTGTAAAGATTGTTGAACCAGTTTTCGAGTCGCAGACTAAAACCAAATTGGGTTCTACAGAAATGGAGCCCAATGGTGTATCCATAAAATCTTTCATCATCGATTTTCTCTCTCGTTCTCTCGATAATTATTTGCATAAAAACCCAGAATTGTCTCAATCACTTCTGCGCAAAATCATGCAGAGCGAAAGGGAGCGCAAGGAATTGGCCGGCGTTGCCAAATTAGCGAGAGAGAGAGCTAAAAAAGCAAATCTCCACAACAAGAAATTACGGGATTGCAAATTGCATTTCACCGACAAACATGAGAACGCACCGCAGACAACCCTTTTTATAACGGAGGGAGATTCGGCCAGTGGAAGTATCACCATATCTCGAGATGTAGCTACACAGGCTGTTTTCAGTTTGAAAGGAAAGCCACTAAATACTTATGGCTTGACCAAAAAAGTAGTCTATGAAAATGAGGAGTTTAATCTACTTCAGTCGGCACTCGATATAGAAGATGGCCTCGATGGATTGAGATACAACAGAGTAGTCATTGCAACGGATGCCGACGTAGATGGAATGCACATTCGTTTGCTGATGATCACATTCTTTTTGCAGTTTTTCCCTGAGTTAGTAAAATCGGGACATTTATACGTATTGTCAACACCACTTTTCAGGGTTCGCAATAAAAAAGAGACGATTTATTGTTATTCATATTCTGAAAGAAAAATGGCTTTGGAGCGACTGGGTGGAAAACCGGAGATCACTCGATTCAAAGGACTTGGTGAAATCAGTCCGGGTGAATTCAAGGTATTTATAGGAAGTGAGATCAGATTGGAACCCGTGGTAGTAGGAAAGGAAGCACATCTGAAGGACATGCTTGAATTCTACATGGGCAAAAACACTCCAGAGCGTCAGGAATTCATCATTAGAAACTTAAAAGTTGAAAAGGACGATGCGCCTGTGAAAGAAGACGAACATCAAATAGCAGAAATAGGATAAATCAAACAATTCATCGGTAGAGCAATTGACCGATATGTGAAGAGTAGTTATCATGAGCGACGAACAGGAATTGGACTCAAATCAAAATCAGGAATTAGGTGGAGGTGAAAATCTGGATAAAGTAATTCAGGTGCAAGGACTTTACCAAGAATGGTTTCTCGATTATGCATCTTATGTAATCCTCGAAAGAGCAGTACCTCATTTGCACGACGGTTTGAAACCGGTGCAACGCCGGATATTGCATTCACTCTGGGAAATGGACGATGGCCGCTTCAACAAAGTGGCGAACGTAATTGGCAACACAATGAAGTATCACCCTCATGGTGATGCATCAATTGGCGATGCTATGGTTCAAATAGGGCAGAAGGAACTCCTGATTGACACGCAAGGTAACTGGGGAAATATACATACAGGAGATAGTGCAGCGGCCGCGCGGTACATTGAAGCCCGACTATCAAAATTTGCATTGGATGTCGCATTTAATCCTAAAACCACATCTTGGCTTGCGAGTTACGATGGCAGAAATAAGGAACCAGATACCCTTCCAATGAAGTTTCCACTACTGCTCACACAAGGGGTGGAAGGTATTGCCGTAGGATTAGCTTGTAAAATATTACCTCACAATTTTAATGAGCTTATCGATGCCAGCATTGATGTGCTGAAAGAAAAAAGGATTCATCTCTTGCCAGATTTTCTAACGGGAGGACTAATGGATGCAGCCGATTACAATTCTGGTTTGCGCGGAGGACGAGTAAGAGTAAGGGCTCGAATAAAAAAGGAGGACAACAAAACGCTACAGATTTCAGAAATTCCATTCGGAACAACTACGAGTTCTTTGATCGATTCTATTTTGAAGGCCAACGACAAGGGCAAGATCAAAATCAGGAAGATTGAAGACAATACTGCCGGCGTGGTCGAAATTATTGTTCATCTGGCCACTGGAGTATCTCCCGATAAAACCATCGATGCACTCTATGCATTTACAGATTGTGGGGTAAGCATATCGCCAAACGTTTGTGTAATTGAAGATGACAAACCCGCATTTATTGGGGTTGAGGAACTATTGCGCAGGTCGACATATCGCACGCGCGATCTCATAAAGTGGGAACTAGATATCAAGAAAGGAGAGCTCCAAGAATCTTGGCATTTTGCTTCTCTCGAAAAGATTTTTATAGAAAAGCGAATCTATAGAAACATCGAGGAAAGTGAAACTTGGGAAGAAATCATCTCAACAATTCATGCGGGATTAAAACCACATGTTAAGAAATTTAACAGACCTATAACCGATGAGGATGTTGCGAAATTGACTGAAATCAAAATCAAACGGATTTCAAGATTCGATGCCAAAAAAGCAGACGATTACATTATACATCTTGAAGAAGAAATAGCCCTCGTAGAAGATAAACTCAATCACCTAATTGAAACAACAATTGCCTATTTCAAAGAGCTAAAGCACAAATACGGGAAAGGCAGGGAACGCAGAACAGAAATTAAAACCTTCGATACGGTGCAAGCGGCCCAGGTGGCTATTGCCAATGCAAAATTATATGCAAATAAAGCTGAAGGTTTTGTGGGTATTGGTCTCAAGCGAGATGAGGGTGAATTTGTAAGCGATTGTTCCGACATCGACGATATCATTGTATTCAGACGTGATGGGGTGATGATGGTTAAAAAAGTAGAAGCAAAGTCATTCTTTGGAAAGGACATCATTCATGTGGCAGTTTGGAAAAAAGATGATAAGCGAACGATATACAACCTGATATATCGAGATGGGAAATCAGGTCCGGCGCTTCTCAAGAGGTTTGGAGTTACAGCCATTACACGCGACAAGGAATACGCCCTCACCAAAGGTGCAGCGGGAAGTGAGATCATACATTTTTCTGCTAATCCGAATGGAGAAGCAGAGGTTGTAACCATCAATCTCAAGCCTCTTCCGAAGTTGAAAAAACTTAAGTTCGATATCGATTTTTCTGAGCAGCTCATTAAAGGACGGGATGCGATTGGAAATGTGGTAACGAAATATCCAGTTCGGAAAATTGAACTCAAGAGCGCTGGAATATCAACTCTTGGAGCTCGCTCCATATGGATCGATGAGACCGTGCAGCGTTTAAATGATGAAGGACGAGGTAGACTTCTTGGAGAATTTGAACCAGATGATAAGTTGCTCATTCTTCAAACCAGTGGTGAGTTTAGTCTCATTTCCCCCGATTTATCTACGCACTTTCCTGAGAATATGTCGCTCGTAGAAAAGTGGATTCCCGAGAAACCCATCAGTTGTGTGTATTATGATGGAGAAAAGGAAAATTGGTTTGTAAAAAGATTTGTGATAGAAGGAGGGGCCCGCAACGGGAAATTTGTGACCGAGCATGCCCAATCCAAAGCTTCCGTGGTTACTACATTCTTTACACCAAAAGTGATTGTGCGACTCAACAAAAAATTCAAACAAGCCCAAGGCAAAGATGATTTTGAGATTGAGTTGAAAGACTTTATATCATTGAAAGGAATGAAGGCGCTTGGAAACAGAGTTTCTACATTACCTGTTCTTGATGTACAACTGCTTCCAATTGATGAGTTGATCGAAGCAGAGGAATCTGAAAAGTTTTGGACAACTGTGAGGTCAGCTAGACTTGCCAATGCGATTGAAAAAATGCCCGAGATCCATCAAAATCCAGATGACATTGAATTCGAAATAGATGGATTGAACGACGAGATTAATCGCTTTAAGAAAGAAGTTCAAAAACCAAAGGAACCCGGCACTCAAGGCGAGTTGTTCTAGCAATATTATATCATGCTGTTGTCGTGAATGTAGTCGTTTAGCTCTCTGGTAACAAGGTCGAGCTGACTGACACTTTTGCGCATATAGGTCAACATTTCATCTAAGTCGTTTACCTGATCAGTTCTCAGTATTTCAATGATCCCAAGAATTTGCGCGATGGGTTGACGCACCTGATGCGATGTTTTTTGAAGTATTTCTTCGAGTGTGTGAATATAGTTTTCGCGCAAATTTTGCGACTGCCTAAAAGCGTTGATATCTCTACCAATGGATAAAATTTCTTTTATATCCCCATCTTTGGTGAAAACAGCAGTTTCATTCCAAAGCGTCCACTGAGTTTTGTTGTTTGCACCCATATTCATTTGAACATTAGTCATCGTTGGGTTCTTCGGACTTAGCTCTTGCAAAGACTTCTGATAGGTCGCACGTTCTTGAGCAGGAAGAGATTCAATAATGTTCTCGCTTATCATTTCTGAAGGCATTTTGCCCATGAATTCACAATAACTTTTATTTACAAATCTTCTTTTTCCACTAGGTGTAGAAACCACCATAAAGTCGGGAATCAGTTGTATCAGTGAATCCAGTTGGGATCCATAGATTTTTCCTTGATACAAAGCCGTCACTTTTGTCAGTTTGGCTGCACACAATGATGACAGAGTTTTCAGCAGTCGCAAATGACTTGAAGTATAATACCCCTTTTTCGAATTTTCAGAATCGATGACCCCAAGTAATTCGCCTTCATAAATTATAGGCACGCAAATTTCTGAGGCATTCACCGTTTCATCGGGAATGTACCTAGCATCTTTAGAGGTATCGTTTACAATTTCAGCTTTACCAGTCAAAGCCACATTTCCCACAATTCCATGTCCAATGGGTAGGTTCAGAGGGTTTTTTATCGCGTGCCCGTGTGGATTTTTTGGACCAAATGCAGCCTTTTGGATGAGAACTCCAGAGGTCTTATTATACAAATACACAACACAATCTTCGAAACCAAGCTTCGAAATACAACTTTGGGCAAGTCCCCAAAGTATGTCATCCGAAGATACTTTCCCGAATAGTCGTGCGGCGAAATCTTCCACAATAGCCAGTTCCTTATCGTGAGCTCTGCGCTGAAGCCACAATTTGATCAACAGGCAAACAAATGACACAACAAGTAGTAGTGCAGCTACAATCAAGGAATTTGGGGTGGTGGTTGACACTGGCTTTTGATAAAAGCCGTTATACGCATAGACAGGCGAAAGGTTTTTGGCAACACATCATTTCCTCTAAACCTGAGAATGAACTAATTTTGCCCGCCGTTCCATTATTATGAGTCAAAAAGAAGAAATAGCCAGAAGAAGAACATTTGCCATTATCAGTCACCCTGATGCTGGTAAAACCACGCTCACAGAGAAACTTCTGCTCTTCGGAGGAGCTATTCAAACTGCAGGTGCTGTAAAGAATAACAAAATTACCAAAACGGCTGCTTCCGATTTCATGGAGATCGAAAGGCAGAGGGGGATTTCTGTGGCTACCTCGGTCATGGTTTTTGATTACCACGGAAAGCAAATAAATCTCTTAGATACACCCGGCCACAAAGACTTTGCTGAAGATACTTATCGCACACTTACTGCTGTGGACTCGGTAATTTTGGTTATCGACAGTGTAAAAGGAGTGGAAACGCAAACAGAGCGATTGATGGAAGTCTGCAGAATGCGCGATACACCTGTCATTGTTTTTGTCAATAAAATGGATTTAGAAGGTCGAGATCCTTTCGAACTTTTAGATGAGTTGGAGGAGAAACTAGGCATCCGCGTAAGACCACTTTCATGGCCAATTTCGTATGGACATACTTTCAAAGGTGTATACAAGATCTACGATCAAACGCTAAATCTATTCGAGTCACAAAAGACAAAAATCGCGGAAAACGTCATTACCATTAATGACATTGAAGATCCAATGTTAGATACCCTCGTGGGCGAATACGCTGCTCAACTGAGAGAAGATGTGGAGATGGTAAATGCTATTTACGATCCTTTTAATATTGAGGACTATCGCAACGGAAAGCAGGCTCCGGTTTTCTTTGGTTCTGCTGTCAATAATTTTGGAGTGCGCGAACTTTTGGACAAATTCGTTGAAATAGCCCCACATCCGCAAGCACGGGACAGTTCGGCACGAACAGTGATTCCTTCAGAAGAAAAAATGTCGGGATTCATTTTTAAAATCCACGCAAATATTGACCCTCGTCACAGAGATCGCATAGCCTTCCTCCGTGTGTGTTCAGGAAAATTTGAACGAAACAAGTTTTATTATCACGTTCGGCTCGACAAGCAATTCAAATATCCAAATCCAGTCACTTTCTTGGCCCAAGCAAAAAGCACCATCGACGAGGCCTATCCAGGAGATGTTATAGGCTTATATGACACGGGAAACTTCAAAATTGGGGATACTTTGACAGAAGGAGAGAAGATGTTGTACAAAGGGATACCTAGCTTTTCGCCAGAGATATTTAAGGAGCTTGTGAATAAAGATCCGATGAAGAGCAAGCAGCTCGATAAAGGAATTCGTCAGCTTACCGAAGAAGGATTGGCTCAGGTGTTTTTTCAAGAGCCCGGCAATAGAAAGATTGTAGGAACAGTAGGGGAGCTTCAATTTGAAGTAATCAAGTACCGTCTGGAAAATGAGTATGGAGCCAAGTGTGAATTTGACAGTAAGTCGTTCTACAAAGCGTGCTGGATCACAACAGATCGAGAGGATAAGTTGATAGAATTTCGACGCATTAAAGGTCAGAATATGGTTAAAGACAAAGAGGACAATGATGTATTCTTGGCACCAAGTAAGTTCATGTTGGAGATGGAACAGAAGAATTACCCGGAGCTCAATTTCCACTTCACCAGTGAGTTTAAGGTGAGTTCAGCGCTTCATGTTTAGAAAGGAAGTTACCTTTTCAAGCAATGAACGGAAGGGTATTTTCTTCATTGTATTGTCCGTTTTTTGCTTTGCTATTGTCAATACCATTGCAAAATACTTGCATCACATACCGGTTCACGAGCTCATCTTTTTTCGAGCTTGTGTATCTTTTGTCATCTGCTATTGGTACATCAGGAAATTGAAACTTCCCTTTTGGGGCAGCAATCGCACATGGCTTGTAATGCGCGGGCTCACGGGTTTGGCCGCCCTGATTCTCTTCTTTTCAACCATCAAAAATCTACCTTTGGCTACGGCGAGTACAATTCAATATCTATCTCCCATATTCACAGTATTTCTTGCAGTATACATGAATAAACAATCTGTAAAAAAGATTCAGTGGCTATACTTTTTGCTCGGGATACTTGGTGTTATTTTCATTAAAGGTTGGGATGGACAGGTGAGTACATTTTGGTTGATGATAGGTGTCGTTTCAGCCGTATTGGCCGGTTTGGCCTACAACAGTATTATTCGCGCCAAGCAGTTCGATCATCCCATGACCATAGTTATGTACTTTCCATTGGTAAGTATACCATTGATGGGAATTTGGTGTCTCTTTCAGTGGGTTCAGCCTCAGGGAATAGAATGGTTGTTGTTGATTGTAATGGGCATTTTCACTCAATTTGCTCAGTATTTTATGACACTCGCGTTGCACAGCGATAAGGCCAGTAAGATTGCACCATGGAATTATTCTGGAGCCATTTTCGCGCTATTCTTTGGATGGGTTTTCTTCTCTGAGGTCATCGGACTCATGTCCATATTCGGAATGATCATTATAGGACTTGCCGTGGTTCTGAATGCTAAAGTTAAGTCGGTAGGGTAGGTGGTGAAGTCGAATTGAATTTTTACGCTCATCAGAATTTCCTCTTCTCGCTCATGTATGTTTTATGATTCTTCGGTTTCATAAACCCAGAATCCGCACTGGAAGTCGCGATGAAGCGCTCATACCGTTTATCCCGCATGACGCATTAGGGCAATTTTTGTAAAATGCGTGCGGGATTCTCAAATCTAAGCGAGAGAATACTGCATTCATCGGCAAAATTAGGGTGCAATTTTTCTATCGCTTGATTTGGGTTTATGTATCTGTAATAGTCCAATACAGTTTCACTCCATTGGCCTATTGCAGCTACTTTGACGGCATTTACCATTTCGTGCATGCAAGCTGCCTCAGTGCATTGCCCAAAAAAAACTTCCAATGGGCAATGCGGGATTATTTGATGGTGTATATTCATACATCAAGAATAAAAATCGAAAAAGTGCCTGCTATCAAAGGAGGTTAGCGCCTCAATAGATTTCCAATACGGATTCTGGGTTTAACCAAAAAGCCCCGACCGAGGTCAGGGCTTCATGGCTTAAACTGAAAAACTAAAAACTATCGTAATTGTTTGGACCATGAAGGTCCAGCTCAACTAACTCTTTGTTGTATCAATGATTTCTCACCGATACAGTGGCGAAATAAATACAAACTGAGCGTCAAAAGGCGAAAAAATAGCATGCTCGACCAAAATTGGTCATGAAATGCATTTATCCGAGAACAAACTACTTTGCTGGCGCCGTAAGAGTCAAAAATGCCTTCTTATCTTGCCGAGTCCACTCCATTTTGTCGGCCGTAAAACTCACCAGGGAATAATCTCTCTCTTCTTTCGCGTTTTTCACATAGAGTGTTTTGCGATCCTCCGAAAATCTATATGTCCCATTGTCCTTCCTTTCTTTGAAGGTGAAATCGTACGTTCCATCTGCTTTGAAAGTATATATACCTCCTATAACTGAAGCTTTCATTTGATCCAACATCATCTTGCATTGAGGATCCAGATTTTCCTCTACAACTCCTCCAAAAGACATTTCACTTACAGTCCATACATTCACAATGGGATCAACTTTTTCTGCACACGAAAAAAGCAAGATCATTGATGAGATAATAATTACACCTCTTGTTTTCATTTTGTTGTTCTATTGGTTTTTATTCGATTTCTGATTGGAGAATGGCTCGCTCGAAGCGGCATACAATTGTTACAACTAGTCTTCGGCAATTGAAAGCGGAAATATCTTTCCAGGATTCATTATCCCTTTTGGGTCAAAAACATTCTTGATTTTTTTCATCAACTCTAGTTCTATATGCGAAAATACAATAGGCATATATTCCTTTTGCACTAGGCCTATTCCATGCTCACCGCTCAATGTACCTCCCAAAGAAGCAGTCAATTGAAAGATCTCTCGAATAGCAATGGGCAATTGGGTTTCCCAAACTTCATCGCTCAAGTTGTCTTTAATGATGTTCACATGGAGGTTGCCATCACCCGCATGACCATAACATACACTTTTGAAACCGTAACGAGATCCAATATCTTTTACTCCTTTAAGCAATTCCGGAAGGCGAAAACGAGGAACCACAGTGTCCTCTTCTTTATAAATACTATTGGATTTTACAGCCTCACCTACTTTTCTTCTCATCTTCCAAAGTTTGCTTTTCTGTGCTTCATCATCGGCAAAGAGAACTTCACCGGCATGGTGTTTTCCTACTACTTCCGCAATGATTTCGCAGTCCTTTATCAACGATTCGGAATATGCCCCGTCTACTTCAATGAGCAAGTGCGCCTGCACATTAGGCGGAATTTGGATGAAATCATCGTCCATGAATCGAAGGGTATAATCAATGGCGTCTCGCTCCATAAATTCGAGGGCACTCGGCACAATTCCAGCCATAAATATGGCGCTTACAGCTCTGCACGCGTCCTCGGCCGAATCAAAAGGCACAAGCATCAACAATTGTTGAGCGGGCAGGGGAATGAGCTTTAGGACCGCTTTCGTAATTACTCCCAGTGTGCCCTCGCTTCCCACCATCAATTGTGTGAGATTGTATCCAGTCGAATTCTTGAGCGTATTGGCCCCCGTCCAAACGACATCTCCATTTGGTAAGACTACCTCCAAATTGAGCACAAAATCCTTTGTCACTCCATACTTCACTGCATGAGGTCCCCCAGCATTTTCGGCGAGATTGCCTCCTATAAAACATGAACCTCTGCTGCTTGGATCGGGTGGGTAGTAAAGACCTTCTTTAGCCACTGTTTCTTGAAGTACTTGCGTGATTACAGCGGGTTCTAAGGTTACTTGGAGATTCTCTTTGTCTAAAAAAACGATGTGATTCATTTTTTCCAGACTCAATCCTACTCCGCCATAAACAGATAGAGCGCCACCGCTCAAACCTGTGCGCGCTCCAATCGGTGTAACAGGAATATTTCTACTAAAGCAATGTCGCATGACCGCAGAGACCTCCGAAGTGTCTGACGGTTTAAGCACTATTTCAGGCGGAAAGAAAAGATCCTCCGTTTCATCGGAACCAAAACTCCGCACATCTTCGACATCGAAAAGTGGTGGGTGCTTGAGCATGCTTTGGAAAAAGTGAAGGTCTTCTTCACTTACCTTATTGAAGGTTTTCATTACCACAAAACTAGCGAACCACTTTCACCATCTATACAAAGTGAAAACTGACTTTTAAACGTTAGTGATTTGATACAATCCTATCTCATCAAATTGATGAATCCATCTATTTCCTTGCGTTCGCCAGTAGATGCAGAGACTACTACACAATGGTAATTGTATATGCCATCGGGAAGATAATACTCGCCATTCTGATGATTACCGGTCCATATAGCGTTGTGATCAGTACTTTCGAATACTACATCACCCCAGCGATTGAATATCTGAAGACTGTAACGTGTGGGGTCCAAATCATTTCCCACCACATAAAAAACTTCATTGATACCATCTCCATTTGGGGTAAATGAATTCGGTATAAATACAGTGAAGATATCATCAATATCAATGATTCCTGTGATCTCGTCGATGCATCCATTCTCGTCCGTTACGATAAGTTGAACCTGATACAAACCACCAACTCCCAGAGGGAAATTGAATATAGGACTAGCTTCGCTGCTCATTCCTAATACTTGTTGGGTATCAAAAACCCACTGATACTGTAGACCATTTCCAATTGAAGCGTCTGAGAAAAATATTTCTGTCACAGTTGCATCTGTAGGCTGCGGCTCTGCTGTCCATCCTGCAATAGGAGGGAAGTGAACAGTGATATACTGGTTAAAAGTCGTATCGTTTATACATCCCAATGCCGAAATAAGGGTTAATGACACATCATATACTCCTGCTTCAGTGAAAGTATAATTGAACTGGTCTTGATTAAGCACAGAGTACCCATTGCTTATCAACCAACCTGATGAATTGTATAAAAGAGGATCTGTAAGATTAGAAAATTCAAGGGTCAGAGGAACACAACCTTCAGTGGTATCTGCTTCGAAAAGTACAGGGAATTTCTGTTCTACTTCTATCAACGCACATTCGGTTGCCACATACCCGCATGCGTCTGTTACTGCTAAACACACTTGACCTGTTGATGCAGGTGTGTACATCATAGATTGAGAATTGCCGATTGCGTTTCCATCGTATGTCCAAGAATAGCTGAATGCTGCTAAACCAAAGTCTAGATCAAGAAGATCCAGATTTGCTTGCGAACCTGAGCAAAACAAAGTGTCGTTAATAATTTCAATCTGTGTTGGCAAAGCCATATCAACAGTTACAGAACTGGTGAGTTCGCAATCCAATAATTGTACATGGTAAACGTATTCACCAGGGAAGTCATTGGTAGGATCAAAAATATCATTTGGAAGATTAGCATTAAAAGGATCAGTCCAAAAACCTGTGGTTACAGGTGTTCCCCCGAGCTGATCGAACAAACTGAATGCGGCATCAGTGCTACAAACAGTAATGAATCCGTCATCACCGGGATCACCAAGGGGATCAACACTCACAAAAACTTCGTCGGTGCTAGCACAATCAGGATGACCAATTGGGTAACCAACAAGTGTAAATGTGGTGTTCTGATTTAATGTCAAAACAGTAGGTGATGGGATATTCGGATTGTCAAGAAATTCCTCAGGAGTCCATTCCCATGTGAATTGCGGACCACCATTGGTGCAGCTTACTTCGTATGTCCACTCATTAAAAAATCCGGCGCCACATGATACACTTCCATCAGCAGAAAAAGTAACAGTAATGCATCCTGTCGCATTTGTTGCAGTCCACATTTGTCCTGTTGCATTTCCTATATTCCAAGTGGCAATTAATGGGGCAGCCGTGCTATTGCCATCATATACATTGAACGTTTCGAAGAATCCTTCCATCTCTCCCGAGATAAAGTTGAATGACATAAAACTCACTCCATCTCCCGGATCATCGGGACAGAAAGTCCAAGTAAAGCTTTCTCCATCGTTATAGCAATAATTAAAAATGCCTCCATCTGCACCACAACTCGGTGTGTCCATTCCTTGAAAACCGCCTTCTAATTCAACCTCTCCACAAGAGAATAATTGATCTGGTCCTGCGGTAACAAAAGGAGCCTCATTGAAACAAACTGTAATAGTCGTATCGAACTGACAACCAAAATTATTGACTGTTATATAAGTATAATCATAACATCCAGGAACATCTGGATCTATTACAATTTCATCTTCATTAATATCCTCATCTATTATGTAAGGACCAACCCAATAGGAAGAATCAGCGTCGATACCAATTACCGGAGTAAAAGTGGTAATACCAGGATATAAAGCAGGGTTCAAGTTTAAGCCCCAATAGAAAATATATCCGTTGTCGATCGCCAAGTTGTCTGTTACGGTAAACGTCCATTCTCCATTTAGCGGGCAGCCAACAAGATCGCACAAATTCCCTGCAGCTTCATACGTACCACTTGGTAGTGAACCACCGAATCCTCCCGAATTTTGCCCCCATGTTCCGTTTGTGGCATCAGGCGACCAGTAATAGTCGTAACCTATGCCGGGAGTTGTAGATTCATCATCAATTGCCTCGCCCAAAAATGTACCCCCTCCGCCATTGGTTCCCCATTCTACCAGGTTCACAGTGGTTCCATCAGGGCATGTTATGAGCAATCCTAAATCACCCATGTAACTGTGTTCCATATTCACAAACACTGAGTATAGATCTGCGCAATCGTCGAGTGTGGCGCCAGCATCGAAAAAGTCGAATACCAACGAAGTAGAATAACTAAATCCTGCTCCATCTGCCAAATAGGTTTGACCGGAAACAACTTGTGGAGGTAAGGCTGTCCAAGTGGTGCTCTCTGCATTTCCAAGAAGGGTTACGGTTTCACCGAAGCATGTGGTTACATCTTCCATCCCCGGAAATTCAGGTATGGTACTCACCAACACTTGAAGGGGAATGATATTTAAACTTTGACAACCATTATTATCTTCCACGGTCAAGGTCACGACGTACTCACCAGGTTCAGTGAAAGTATGAATAATGTCTTGACCCGTATTTGTTTGGACAATGCCATCATCGAAATTCCAGATGTATTCAACCAAACTAAAACCTACGGCGGCCGCACTTCCATTGTTTCCGAATGTGATAGGAGTATTCAAACAAACACTAATCGTTTGGATATTGGCGTCAATAGGCGCAGGATCCACGATCTCCGAACCTGCAATAGGAGGCGCGCATGGAGTGGTACATGCCACAGCACATTCGAAACCAGGAGCGAAATCGTTTGGATTTCCATTGTCTGAAAAAACAAGGGTAAGACATCCTGTTGCATTGAAAATAGTAGCTGTTACATCCAGTCCTTGCAAATCGTTGCTACCATAACTTCCCAAAGAAGGAGCAGAGGTATCATCGCCATCATAAATGGTCAGATAATCGCTATTATTTGCATTAGGACTTGTCTGAAGATTAAATGCCGAAAAGGCCAACTGTATCACATCACCCGGTGTGTCCGAACAGATGGTCATTGTGTAATTGGCATCGGGATAGGGCCCACCACCGCCTGCATCGAGTATCGATCCGCTACAAATATTGATGGTTGTGTTATCCATACAATAGTTGCCAATAGCATCACATCCTGTCTGAGCTTGAGTATCGACAAAACTCATGATAGAAAAAACAAGAATGAAAGAATGTAAAAGTCTTTTCATGTATGAAGTTAGTTCATTGAAGGTTTGGCTAATAGATCAGACTTACCAAATACCTTTATAGTTGCACGGCTAAGGTAATGATTCTGAGGAGAACGATTCGTTAAAACCAGAATCCTTATTAAGATTCGCTATGGAGTGCTGGATATCAAAGGGGGTTAGCGCTGCAATAGATTTCCAATGCGGATTCTGGCTTAAAGGCTGCTCATTCAAACCTTCGAGTTTTGAAGATACTTATGAAACATCAGGGAGCTGAAGCCTTTCTGCATTTTCAAGTCCAAACAACATGTATTTGGGTGCACCCAAAGAGTTAGCGGGCTTTAGAATGAAACACAAGAGTCCTTTTTCAAACCAAGCACAAAAAAAAACTCCGGACTAGCCGGAGTTTTTTCAATATTCTTGAAAAATCAAGGAGTTTCGGCATCCGGTTTTTCCTCAGGATTGTTTTTATTTTCCTTTTTGGCTTTCGGTTCCTTTGCCTTTTCTGTTTTCATCTCAATTTTCTGCGTCTCGGTATCGAAGTCAACTACGAGGGTATCTCCAGCTTTAAATCCAGAATCGATGATTTGCTCCGCAAGTGGATCTTCCAAATACTTCTGCAGTGCCCTCTTGAGAGGACGAGCACCGAATTTTTCGTCATAGCCTTTCTCTGCAATATAATCTTTGGCAGTGTCAGTCAACTTGATGTTGTACCCCAGATCCGTGACTCTCTTGAAGAGTTTTTCAAGTTCAATATCGATGATCTCATGAATGTGCTCCATTTTGAGCGCATTGAATACAATAAGATCGTCTACACGATTCAGAAATTCAGGTGCAAAGGCACGTTTTAGTGCGCTTTCAATAATTCCTTTTTTCTCAGACTCCTCTTGAGTAGAGCGAGAAGATGTCCCGAAACCTACACCAGTGCCAAAGTCCTGTAACTGGCGAGCCCCGAGGTTGCTGGTCATAATGATAACCGTGTTCTTAAAATCAATTTTTCTTCCGAGGCTATCGGTCATCTGACCATCATCTAAAGCTTGCAACAAAAGGTTGAAAACATCTGGGTGGGCTTTCTCAATTTCGTCGAGGAGTATGATAGAGTAGGGGTGACGACGAACTTTTTCAGTCAACTGTCCACCCTCTTCGTATCCAACATAACCGGGAGGAGCTCCAATCAATCGCGAGACTGCAAATTTCTCCATGTATTCACTCATGTCGATGCGAATGAGAGCATCTTCAGAATCGAACATGTATTTCGCCAACTCTTTTGCAAGTTGTGTTTTTCCAACACCCGTAGGCCCCAAGAAAATGAACGATCCAATAGGTCTGTTCGGATCTTTTAATCCGGCACGATTTCTTTTAATGGCTTTCACAACTTTAAGAACAGCTTCATCCTGACCAACCACTTTACCTTTCAGTTCTTGATCCATTTTAGCCAATCTGCCGCTCTCTTTTTCGGCTACTCGCTGCACAGGAATACCTGTCATCATTGATACAACTTCCTCCACATTGTCAATGGTAACGGTAACACGGTGATTGCGGGTTTCCTCCTCCCATTTGGCTTTAGCCAGTTCTAGTTTTTCGAGAAGTTGACGCTCCTTGTCTCTCAATTTCGCAGCTTCTTCATACTTCTGACTTCTCACCACTTTATTTTTTTCCTCCTTCACATCCTCGATACTTTTTTCGATATCGATGATTTCTTTAGGAACAGAAATGTTCTGGAGGTGAACGCGCGAACCCACTTCATCTAGAGCGTCTATGGCTTTATCTGGTAAATGGCGATCAGTAATATATCGAGTAGTGAGCTTTACACAAGCTTCAATGGCCTCATCGGTATATGTTACACTATGATGCTCTTCATATTTATCTTTAATATTATTGAGAATCTGAATCGTTTCCTCAATTGTTGTTGGTTCTACTATTACCTTTTGAAAACGACGTTCAAGCGCACCATCTTTTTCTATGTACTGACGATATTCATCTAGAGTTGTAGCACCAATGCATTGAATTTCTCCACGAGCTAAAGCAGGCTTGAACATATTGCTTGCATCGAGAGATCCACTAGCACCACCAGCACCAACAATGGTATGTATTTCGTCGATAAATAGGATCACATCGGGCGATTTCTCCAGTTCATTCATTACGGCTTTCATGCGCTCTTCAAATTGTCCCCGGTACTTTGTGCCGGCAACAAGAGAAGCAATATCGAGTGTAACGATACGTTTGCCAAAAAGCACACGAGATACTTTTTTCTGAATGATTCTCAGTGCTAGACCTTCGGCTATTGCCGATTTTCCAACACCTGGTTCGCCTATTAATATTGGATTGTTTTTCTTTCTTCTCGACAGAATTTGTGAAACCCTTTCGATTTCTTTTTCACGACCAACAATTGGATCGAGTTTTCCTTCTTCTGCCATTTTGGTAAGGTCCCTTCCAAAATTATCGAGAACAGGGGTTTTGCTTTTCGAGTCACCGGGTTTCTTGCTTTGACTAGAGCTACCACCGGGCAATCCTCCTCTGTCGTCATCATCATCGTCGGTATTGCCGGGAAATTCACTTCTCGGCAAATCTTCTTCGCTGACAATTCCACGAAGATTTTCCATTTCTTCTCGAGCAGAGTCATAATCGACTCCGAGTGAAGACAAGGCTTTTGTAGCCACGTTGTCTTGATCCTTCAGGATACTCAACAGCAAATGTTCGGTACCAATGATGCTCGACTTATATGACTTCGCTTCGAGGTAAGTGATTTTCAAGACACGCTCGGCTTGTTTTACCAGCGGAATGTTCTGTGAATTACCAGGTTTTTGAGTGTTTCCACCTTGAACAGTAACGATAGAGTTTTCCACCAATTTACGCAGTCTGGAAACATCTACTTTCAATGCATCCATTATCTTCATGGCTGTGCCTTCTCCTTCAAGGATGAGGCCTAGCAACAAATGTTCTACACCAACAAAATTATGTCCGAGTCTCATGGCTTCTTGTTTGGCATATGCCATCACATCTTTCACCCTCGGAGAAAATTTAGCTTCCATGCTCATGTTGTTCCTTCTTGTATTTTGAATGATTTTTTAGCTATCTAATAACTTGTCAAACCTAACAGAAAATTTGTGTCGCGATCCATTTATCTCCTATTTCTGATGCACTTCTATGCCGTTTACGGCTTTTCTTCACGTAATCAAATGTATTTGAGCTCCGAAAGACTTGATTTTATTGATCTTTTAATTATCCACAAACTTCTGTCAACTTGTGCATAAAGCATTGTCACTATCCTTTTGTTCAGCGCCTAAGACTTGCTAATTTCGCGGGCGATCTCGCAGAAGTATATAATGAGAGAAATACTCATTTACTGCAATCAACAATTGTGCACAAAATCAAAATAGGAATAAATGGCAGAAGGGGAAAAGATCATTGACATCAACATTGAGGATGAAATGAAAACAGCCTACATCGATTATTCGATGTCGGTAATTGTGAGTAGGGCATTGCCCGATGTGCGTGACGGATTGAAGCCCGTTCACCGCCGCGTTCTTTTTGGAATGTTGGAATTGGGGGTATTTTCAAACAGACCTCATAAAAAATCTGCACGTATTGTGGGTGAGGTTTTGGGTAAGTTCCACCCACATGGAGATAGCGCAGTGTACGATACTATGGTGCGTATGGCCCAGGATTGGACATTGAGATATCCTTTGGTAGATGGACAAGGAAATTTTGGCAGTATGGACAACGATCCGCCCGCTGCTATGAGGTACACCGAAGCTCGTTTGAGAAAACTAGCTGAAGAGTTGCTCGAAGACCTCGACAAGGAAACAGTTGATTTTCAGCCAAACTTTGATGATTCGCTCGAAGAGCCGAAAGTTCTTCCGGCAAAAGTGCCGAATTTACTGATCAACGGAGTAAGTGGAATTGCAGTGGGTATGGCCACAAACATGGCACCTCACAACTTGCGTGAAGTTTGCAACGGAATTATTGCATATATTGAGAATAGAGATATCACTACAGAGCAATTGATGACATACATCAAAGCTCCTGATTTTCCTACTGGAGGTGTTATACATGGTATTGATGGGGTAAAAACGGCTTACGAAAATGGACGTGGTCGTGTAGTTATTCGCGGACGGGCCCGCATAGAAGAAGATGGTGGCAAGGATGTGATCATTGTGGATGAGATTCCATATCAGGTGAACAAAGCCGAGATGATCAAGAGAACTTGGGAACTGGTTGAAGAAAAAAAGATAGAAGGAATTAGTGAGATTCGCGACGAATCGGATCGCAATGGAGTTCGAATAGTTTATGAACTCCGCAGAGATGCCATACCAAATGTTGTCTTAAACAATTTGTATAAGTCAACCAATCTACAAACCTCATTTTCAATAAATAACATCGCGCTAGTTCAGGGTCGTCCGGTGGCTTTGAATCTGAAAGATATGATCCGCCACTACGTGGATCACCGCCATGAAGTAGTAGTGCGACGTACTCGATATGAGCTCCGAAAAGCTCAGGAAAGAGCTCATATTTTGGAAGGTTTGTTGATTGCATTAGACAATTTGGATGCTGTGATTTCATTGATCAGGGGTTCGAATACTCCTGACATTGCTCGAGAGGGGTTGATTACCCAGTTCCAATTATCCGAAGTGCAGGCCCGCGCCATATTGGATATGAGGTTGCAGAGACTTACTGGTCTTGAACGCGACAAGATCCGCGCAGAATATGACGAACTTATGCAGTTGATTAAGAGATTAGAGGAAATATTGGGTGATGAAGTAATCCGGATGGTTATTATTACAGATGAGTTGATCATGTTGAGAGACAAATTCGGAGATGATAGAAGATCTGTAGTTGAATACTCTTCAGCCGATCTGAGCATTGAGGATATGATTCCCGACGATCACATTGTAATTACAATTACGCACGCCGGGTACATCAAACGTACCAATGTAGGTGAATACAGGGCACAAGGACGGGGAGGAGTTGGCTCAAAAGGAACATCTGCCCGTCAGGAGGACTTCGTTGAGCACATTTTCACTACCAGCAATCACGCTTGGCTATTGATTTTCACTATGAAAGGAAGGTGTTTTTGGATGAGGGCTTTTGAAGTTCCAGAAGGCACAAAAATATCGAAGGGTAGGGCGATTCAAAACCTTATCAATATTGAGCAGGACGACAAAGTGTTAGCCTACATTCCGGCTGGCGATCTTACTGATGAGGCGTATGTGAGCGCCAATCATGTAATTCTTTGCACAAAACGCGGACTCATCAAAAAGACTCTTTTGGAAGCATACAGCCGTCCAAGAAGCAACGGTATCAATGCTATCACGATAGTTGATGGCGACGAACTGTTGGCTGCACGATTGACAAATGGCTCTAATGAAATCATCATTGCCACACGTGAAGGTAAAGCCATCCGATTCAACGAAAAAACAGTAAGACCTGTCGGAAGAACTGCTCAGGGTGTAAGAGCAGTAAACCTTGATGGACCTAGCAACGAAGTGATTGGAATGGTATGCGTAGACAACCCTGAAAGAGATATTCTGGTGGTCTCAGAAAAAGGATATGGAAAACGTTCGGCCCTCGAGGATTATCGCATCACAAATAGAGGAGGGAAAGGTGTGAAAACCATGAATCTGACTGATAAAACAGGAAGTTTGGCCGCTATTTTAGGTGTGGATAATGACCTTGACTTTATGATAATCAATAAGTCCGGAATAGCCATTCGTTTGGAGGTAGATGCTTTGAGAGTAATGGGCAGAAATACGCAAGGAGTAAAGCTGATCAATTTGAGAGGCAACGACGAAATCGCAGCCATTTGCACTGTCATAAAGGACGACGAAATTCAAAGTGAAAATATTGATAGCGATATTGTCTCTGAGGAAGGTGAAAGCACCGAAGAATCAGGAGAAGAGAGCCCATCAGTGGAAGAATAAGCTTTTTGATCTGTGATTTATCCAAGGGTTTTGGATGCACTGATTGTGAAATGCGCCGCTACTTAGCACGTTGTGTATGATAGCAAGAATAGGCTTTGTAGCAATTGGCCCGCGTTTTGTAAAAGCGAAAGAGCACAAAAGTTATTTTTGAAAACATTTTTTTAAATCAAAACCACGAATATGATTAAACAACTGGCATTCGTTCTACTTCTGGGAAGTATGTCAACTCTCTCATTTGCTCAGCCTGATGTTACATCGGCATACAACGCCAACAAACAGGGCGACTACGATGCAGCAGTTAGGTATATCGAGTCAGCTTTGAATGACCCGAAAGCTACGGCCAAAGAGAAAGTTTGGAGATACAGAGGTAATATCTACCTCAATATTCTAAAGGACCCGAAATTCAGCGTGAATTATCCTAACGCATTGACTCTCTGCAAGGAATCGTATTTCAAGGGTATGGAAATGGATGAGCACGGGGATTATAAAGTAGAGGTTCAGACGTCACTTGCTGAATTGCAGACTATTAGTTTGGAAGGTGCTTCTTTTGCATATACCGCTGGCAATTTCTGTGCTGCGGCCGACCAGTTTGTGGTAGCCAGAGACATCAGCAGTAAGTTCAGTATTGTAGACTCTGCCGCCATTTTCAACTCTGCCTTTTGCTTCGACAAATGTGGGAAGAAGGACATGGCATTGGAAGGATACAGAACTTGCAGTCAGATCGGATACAATGTCCCCGATGTCTATACTTATATGATCGACATCCTCAATGACCAAGGTAAAACGGCAGATGCAGATATTGTTTTGAAAGAAGCCCGAGGGAAATACCCCAAAGATGCAGGCTTGCTTCGACTTGAAGTAAACCATTATCTCAACGATAATAAATTCACTGAGGCTGAGGCACTTTTGGTTGCACTTACTGATACAGATCCAAGCAATGAAACGGTTTGGTTTGTACTCGGAGTGACTTACCAAAAACTTGGCAACAAGATCAAAGAGGAGTCTTCTTACAAAAAGTCGGTTGAGTTGAAACCGGATTACTATGATGCTTTATTCAACCTAGGAGCATTTTATTTCAACGAAGGTCTTGATTTGGAGACTTCCTGTTCAGAGATCCCGCGTGATGAACGTCAGAAATTCGATGATTGCATGGCAAAATCAATGGTTTTGTTCACCAAATCAGTTCAACATCTAGAGATAGCTTATAATTTAAGAAAGGATGAAATGGAGATCATGCAGGCGCTGAAAGATGCGTATTACAAAGCAGATCGCAATGATGATTTCTTGAAGCTGAAAGCACTTATTGAAGCGAAAAAATAATACCGACTGGTTATGGAAAAAAAGGGATCGTGGGATCCCTTTTTTTGTGGTCAATATTTTCACTTAGATGTTCTCCAACCAACGACTAGACCCGGGTTTTTGAGTTTTATGTAGAGTTCACGAAATCTGTTACTACACCGATTATACCCAAAGTCTCCGAGTTCTCTGCGGCAATTCCTCTGCGATCTCTTCATGAAATAAAAATCTGTTGGGTTTCTTCCAAAGTCCGCTCATACAAGGCTTAAAAGATATATACCCAAAGTCTCCGCGTGCTCTGCGGCAATTCCTCTGCGATCTCTTCATGAAATAAAAATCTGTTGG
>Ga0209490_10000232_pt1 | contig 60147 bp, 46 predicted proteins | sample MAT06_FD_187209 | JGI IMG/M metagenome (GOLD analysis project Ga0209490, IMG submission 187209) | Freshwater microbial communities from Lake Fryxell liftoff mats and glacier meltwater in Antarctica - MAT-06 (SPAdes) (version 2) | ecosystem: Environmental > Aquatic > Freshwater > Ice > Liftoff...
CTTTCAATGTCCATTCATCAACCCAAGCAGTAATATCACCAACGGTAAACCCAGTGCTTCTCAGTGCTTGCAAATCTGGTTTCAATGCACACACTTGCTCAAGTGCTTTGCGTATGTTTTCTTTACCCGTTACAAATGTGCCTATTCCAGTAATATAAACTGCATCTTCATCAAAACAATCTAGTGCGCTTTCTACGTCTCCGTTGCGAACGCAGTTTTGAAAATACCTTGCCGAACCTTCAATGCTTGTTCTGTCAAATTCCTTTTTCATATGTAATATTTTTTGTCTTGTTTATGGTTTAATAAAATTGCTACACACGTTTTGCGGCTAAAAGAAGTGGCGGATTTGGAACACTAAACTGTCTTTACCCACAAAACTTTATTAGTTGCACAACTGTTTGTATTCGCACTGCCCCCGCCATTTTATTTAGCTGTTGTTATAAGCAGTTTTTGTCATTGTAAAATTTTTTCAATTGCTTTGTCATTGGCTTTTAGAAAGTCAGAATATGAATTTGATATAAATATATCGGGTGTTAATGGTCCTTCCATATTTTTCCAGTTTTCCCAGTATTTACTGGAATAAGTAACACGCATATTTAGTTTTGGCAATTCGAAACTTTTAATCTCTCCAAAGTGATTTATATTCCCTCCGGTAGGCTCTCCTATAAATGTTGCATTTGTTGTCCTCTTTAACTCAATTGCGTTCATTAACGATGAGGACATAACTTTTTGTCCTATCAAAACAAAAAAACTATTTTTATTATTCAAATCACTTTTTTTAATAGCTTTTATGAATGGATTTAGTACGGCCGAATTACCGCCACCATTAAATCTCAAGTCTAAAATTAATTTTGCAGGTTTTTTTTCATTAATGACTTCAAAAAGTCTTTCGTTAAACGCTGCAAAAGATTCGGTTTTGCTTTCAGCACAACTCCTATAATTGAAATAAAGTATTTTATTGCTTTCATTATATTGAAACCAGTAATTGCTGTAATTACTATATGCTAAAAGCTGTTTATATGGCTCTGCATATTTCCAATTTGTAACAACCTCTTTTTTAATTGAACTCACTGTGGCAATTACTGTGTCCCCTTGTGGAGATAAGAGTCTGAATTTTACTTCTTGAAGATTTTTGATTATACCAAGTCCTTGCAGAATGGAAGTATTATTTAAATAAAATGCTTCAAAGAATTTAGAATAGGAAGGGTTGTCCTGTTTGATAATCGTTTTCAATAAGGAAGTGATTTCTGCAATAGGTATATCATCTATTGATTGTACCTTATAAAGCAAATATTTTGAATGCAAACTATCTGTTACAGTAATAGCAATTCCTTCATCAAAAAGTTTGAACTGAAAAGGAAGGTAGAAATCGGCATTAGGAAACATTATGGTATGTTCATCTTCAATTGATGCGTTTACTTTTAACAATCTAACTATAACTTGTTCTTTATTTAGTGTTGTTACTTCCGAAATCAAAGTATCAAGTTGCTGATTAAAAAACTCTTTTGATATTTTTGTGAACGGATTTTTGTGTTTATTGGAAATCGTCTTGCGATACAACTCTACGTCAGAGACTACCTTGTCTTGTGAAAATGCAAGTTGAAAAAACACAGTAAACAGAAAAAATAAAATTACACTTTTATTTGTTTTCATAAAATTGCTTATAACGATTTGGCGCTTGGCGAAGTTGGCGATTTTTACCATCCCGTACGTACGGGATTAATGCGGAGAACCAATGTTTGATTAACCACAAATGTATCTGCGGAGCACTGAACCGCCACTTTTGCCAAACGCCTGTGTGCGCCTTGAATGGCGAATATAAAAGTTCTTTCAACTGAAAGGACACCCAAAGAGTGAAAGTCTCTTATGCGCGGGGTAACGCCCGAAGCATTAGCAAGTCGCAATACCTGTCCCGCATTTCAGCGGGAGTGGTTTGGAGTAATCCAAGCACTGAAGTAAGCGAGACTGCAAAGACCTGTTCTGACGAACAGAAACTGGATATGAGGCTGTACCGACTGGATGAGGTGGCACACCACACTGAAGTCCAAACGTGTTTAGAGGCGATGCAGTAGATCCAGCAGCAATAGGTCGACGGGTATTCGTCTTACCGAGGGAGATCCTAACTGTGCGAAAGCAGAGAAGGAAGTCAGCAGAGGTCATAGTAGTCAGCAGATACGAGCCGTCACCGGAAGGATAAAGACGGAGGTCTCACAGGCTGATGAAGGACTGAACATGATGTAGTTCCAAATGCTGTGTGGATCGCTTCGCAAGGGGGAAGCCACCGGGAAAGCGGAAGCAAAAAAGATGGGTAACGACATGTTTCTTTTCCTAAAGAACAAATTGAAATTACCGATCAACCGCGAGAAGAGTGGGATACGCCGACCCGTAAATTTCAAATTGCTTGGGTACGAATTTGTGCCCACGTATGAGAAGGGCACTAGAGGCAAATACCAACTTGTGGTACACTTTCGCCGGAATTACTGGTACACTATCATCGGAATGAACAAGGCGCATAGCTGGATTCTCTGCAACTGAGATTTGGCGATGAATTCCGATATCTCCATCGCGTGATTCGGGTTTATACCAATTCACCGCGACTTCCACCGCGGATTCTGGGTTTGATCTGTTTTTCGTTGCTCCGAAAGACCCCTCTAAAATCCACATAATCAATTTTTCGTAGCTCACGTGTGGTTATTCCGAATACTTCGGGTTTGTTCGGAAAAGTCCAACAATTTTCGCTTTCAGACCAACCAACGTCTTGTAGTTGGCTTATAATAATTTTTATTTCTTTCTTACGGTTGCATTTGATAAGAAGCTCCTGCCTCGAATGATGCATAGCTCTCTCGATGAGAATTTTAGTTTTTAAGTTTTCAAAACAAGAATACGGAATTTTTTAATCCGATGACGGAAGCCACCGAACTGGATCAGTTGATCAGTAATAGGATCGATGATAATGGATGAGGTAATTTGGTTGAAGCTCTTTTTGGACCGTGTGAATTATCTTGCACCAGAGCTGCCTTCCATCTCGAACTACCGAACTTTGAATGGCAAATATGTCTCGCAAGATCTTTTGTAAATGTATTTCACCCGCTAGGCGGGTTTTCACATCTTCATTTATACATGGACGGCCGGATTTCACCCACTAGGCGGGTTGAGCCTAATCGATTCTTTTGGTATGGATACATGGGTTAAAAGAAGCACCCCGCCGCTCCATAGGGAAACAACGGGGTGTTCTTAACTCAAATTACCCAATGGAAATACAAAGGGTCCTTCATCTACGCAAGACTGGTCTCCAAGGTGTAAGCCAAGGGGAAATACTTTGCAATAGTGCGCTTGAGAATGGTAGCAAAAAGGTTATGGCTGCTCTTCGGCAACGGCAGCTCGCTTCCCCAGTACTGCGAATTCTTGCACAACCACCTCAGTGATGTACTTTTTCTCTCCATCTTTCTCGTAAGAGCGATTGACCAATTTACCCTCTACCGCAATTTCTGTTCCCTTGTCGGTTAGTTCAATCATGAGCTCAGCTGTTTTACCCCAAGCCACCAACGTGTGCCATTGGGTTTCTTTCTGCTTTTCACCTTTTTTATCGGTGTAGTAATCCGTTGTCGCGATGTTTACGCGAGCCATTTTTGTACCCTTGTCGAGGTCTTTCAACTCCGGTGCTGCGCCAAGATTTCCAATCAGACGCACAGAATTTCTAATTCCGTTCATTGCTTTAATAGTTTTAAGTTTTAATTCAGTGTCGATTCAAACGACCGTGCAAATATGTGCTGAACTTCCCGCTAGAAGCGTATTTAAACGTTTATTTCCGTTTTTATGCGTTTGCAAACGTGTAGAGGGTGTATTGTATAATTTCGTCTTTCGGAAAACTAAAACATATTGTTCATGGCAAAAAATTGCACCGAGTGTGGTCGTTCTATTCTAGGCCGCATTGACAAGAAATACTGTAACGATCAATGTAGGGCGGATTTTCACAATAGGTCGAATTCGGTAAATCAAAAACGACTAAGGAATGTCAACCGCACTATTTGGACTAATAGAATGGTGCTAGCAGAAATTTGTGGTACAAAAAGAAGGATCATTGCTACGATGGAAGATCTGATGGATCGAGGTTTCAGACCTGGCTGGTGTACGCGTGTGCAGGAGAATGATCATCATGTTCGCGTGCAACATTGCTATGATTATTTCTGGTATTGGAACCATTCAGAATCAAAAGTAGTAGTAGAGTGTGCAAGTAATATTAAAGTTACGTAGTAAATGGTCCATCCTGCATTGCGCATTAGAAATCTGTTTTTTGTAATGCGTTGCAGGGTCTGGCATGTATGAAGTGGAAAATGCCGTGAGAGTGGCTGTTATAGGCCAATGGAGTGAAACGGAATTGTGCTATTTCAGGTCATAAACAGTATAAAAATGAGGTTAGTCTGAAGTGGTTCTTTAAAGCAAAAAGGGGAAGCATTTTCCGCTTCCCCTTTTAATATTTAGTTGAATTGAACTTTCTATTCTCTCTCTACCCTTGTTTATTCCAAAAAGGACTTTTCATTCTATTGAGACAGATAATTCATTTTTTATTTAATAATTTATGGGCACGAAGTACCGTAAACTCCAATGAAGTTCAACAAGTCGCTAATACCAATTACTCCATCGTTGTTGAAATCAGCAGGGCAAGTGTCAATGAAAATGCAACTTTGATCATCGATAGTCGCCGAAGGATTGTAGTTGCTTGCGCTTGGGTAAGTACATCCTGGGTAGTTGCATGATCCATCATCTGATGTAGCTGTGGGATCGAAGTTTATGGCTGCCGGATCAGTACAACCCAGAATAACTAATTCTGAATTTTCAGCACCTGGAGTTCCATTTGCTACATAAGAAGCCTGCCAGCTTGAAGGCAACGAATTGTCAAGGTTTACATCTATCAACTCGAGTGAAGAACAGTTGCCACTTGCATTGGGCCACGGAGCTGTTGAATCGAAAGGAACGGTATCAATAATATTACCGAATCCATCTTCCAACGTAATAGTCTCACCACTGTTGCTAAGGTTGTCAGCAGTCCATTCTATTACGATTACTCCGATACTTGAATAGGAGTTGGCGTCTACTGCCATGATTACATATTCGCCCGGCTCCATTTGGAAACCGATAGGGAAGGTGTAAACAAATCCACTTGTGAAAGTGAAAGCGCTCAATACGGCAACACTAGCTCCTGCATTGAACAACTCAATAAACTCAAATGTCAAATCATCTCCTTGAGCAGTGCATGGATTGAAGTGTATCTCGTTGATCACAATATTGGGGAGTGTGAAATAGCATGTGGCATCGTCAACGGTTGCAAAACTATTGTAATTCAAAGCCAACGGATCAGTACAACCAAGTATGATACATGAACCATTGTCTACTGTTGCAAACGGATTATAGTTAACTGCAATTGGATTGGTACAACCGGGAACAGGAACACCTGTGCAAGTGCCATCGTCTATTACGGCTTGAGCATCATAGTTGATTGCCAATGGATCTGTACAGCCCCATTTTTTTACATCTGTAGCACCGCATGGTGTAATCTTAAATGCATTGAAAGAAAAATATATTGGACCTTGAACTGTGTAAGTTTCGAAAAGGGTCGGGATATAAGCGAATCCGAGATCATCAATAACTGCTGTTCCCGATAAATCATTTACACCCCATTCACCGAATCCAAGATTGTCAAAATCACAATTTCCAGTTACTGTTACAAGCACTCCTTCCCACTGCTCATCAGAGATGGCAAGTGTTGTTAGAGGCGAATATGCTGGAAGAGGATTGTTAGTAGAAATAATAGTAACTGCCGTACTTGTGAGGGTAGTAAGAGCGAAAGGCTCGGACACTACGCCGTCAATGTTGAGTTCATCTCCTACTGAAACTCCTGTTCCTTGAACCCAAATTCCCGTAAAAGGACCTGAGCCATCTTGGACTGTATAAAGGTTGGCCGTTGCATAAACGCAAGTTACAACACCGGTAGTTGAAATATACGTGCCGGTTGCAACCGTACCATCCTGAATTTCTACAATTGTAACCGGAATGGCAACAGGTGCTGAAGAATTTTGTGCGCCCGGTGTTCCGTTTTGTGGATAGGATGCTTGCCAGTTGGCGGCATTCCCGTTGTCGAGAGATGGAGAAATTAGTTCAAGAGATGGACAAAATCCATCCGCCCCAGTTGGCCAAGGAGAAGCATCCGCATATATCACCTCATCCACAAGAATAGCAAAAGGATCGCGCAGCGTAATGGCTTCACCTGTGTTGTTGATATCACCTACACTCCACTGTATTACTTGATAACCATTTCCGGTGTACGATGCAGCAGTTTTGGCTAAAACAATATACTCACCCGGGGCAATAGAAACTGCACCGAACGTATGTGAGATCGCGTTCGAAACTGTCCAACCTGTGAGATCTATGGGATTTGCATCTGCATTGTAGAACTCGATAAACTCGTACAATACATCGTCACCTTGGGCTGTGCAAGGATTGTAGTGTATTTCATTGATGATGATGTTTGGTAGCGAAAAATAGCATGATCCATCATCAATAGATGCCTGTGAATCATAGTTGAGTGCAAGCGGATCTGTACAACCGGCATAAACACAAGAGCCATCATCAACTATTGCAGCAGGATTGTAGTTGGCGGCAAGTGGATCCGTACAACCAGGAATTGCTCCCGCCAAATCATAAACACTGATCAAGTCAAAAGCAAATTCTTCTGAACCTGAATCGCAACCAGCGGTGATACGGATTTCAAGTGTTGTACCGGTGCCCGGTATAGCAGTTGAAAACAATTGAAACGTGGGAGTAAGTTGTGTTCCTTCGCCTAATCCATTCAAGTCAACATCTTGGTTTAGGCCCAAGTTTGTTCCGGCTATCGGAGTTGTAAACTGCTGAACTTTCACCCAACCTGCTCCGTCCTTGTTGTATTCTACAAAAAGCTGGTCCGCGCTGTCCCATCCACCGCCAGTTGATCCTGTAGCGAAAAGTGATCGCAGTTCGATGGATCCAACTGCTGTAATATTAATAGGAAAGAAGGTGATTGTTTTAATAATTAAACCATCTCCGGTGTTGGGTCCACTGGTATCATTCATGTCTTCACCAGCCCAGAAAAAAGTGCCGTTTTGACCGTTGTATGGTGCCGTAACCGTGGAGATATTCGATCCATTGGTGCGAGTATAATGGTCGTTTATGCTATTGTAAAATGTGTTAGATACACTGTAGCGTGTGCCCAGTCCATCAGTCTCAAAGCTCTCACTCCATACCTGTGAATGTGCTTGAAGACTACATACAAACACAAGGGCCAAAATGGCTAGTGTTGTTTTCATTGTGGTTTTCATGTGATTAGATTGGTTAATTACTTTTTGAATTAGTAGATTTTGTTTTCTTCTATTGTCATTTCAATTCGACGACAAATAACGTCTTCCCGTTTTAAGGTCGTGTTACAGAAAGGACATGCTTTTGGTTATTGTTTGATAATTCGTCGTACACTTTCGCCACAATCTCCTATTGCTCGCACCAGATACATTCCTTCACTTTGTTCTTTCAGAGAAAATGATCCGGAGCGTTTCGATATAAAATTTTCACGATGTACCTCTCTGCCTTTCATATCCGTGATAATGATTTCATCTATTTCACAGGCACTTGTATAATTCATAAGTTCGTTTGCAGGATTTGGATATAAGGCAAGATTGAAAACACGATTTTCCAATTCCGATATTCCTATATAATTTGTGCTAATGGTTATCGAATATGTATCTAAGCATCCTTGCAAGCCTGTTACAATGAGCACAATTGTAATAGTAGGATTATCGGATAAAAAATCGAAGTAGTAAGTATGATCGGCATCAAAACCTGAGGCTGTGGTTCCATCTCCAAAATTCCATAGGTAGTTTGTGCCACCTTCACTTAAATTTTCGAATGTGATTGTAATGTCTTGCCCAACTCCAAATGAGATGTCCCCGGGATTAGAAAAATCGGCAACCACACTCGGCGAAAAGTCAGCGAAGTATCTTGGCAACAATTGGAAACCGGAGTCGTATGGTATACTTGAATCGAACTGTCCGCCAATACCACTTACACTGAAGTGACCCTCAGGAGCAGCACTACCAAAAATTTCGGTGTCCCCATCAATTCGAACTTCCCAAACAATGTTGCCATCAGAAATTTGAACATTAAATCCCGGCAGAGTATTGTCCCATTGCGAAGGATCTACCAACTCAACACACTTCAATTCTACAATTGCACTTTCTGTGAGCTCATTCAACTCGGATACAATTTCTGGAGAATTTATTGGATTTGCAGAACTCAAAAATTCTATAGAAGACGGTGTAATTTGTGTAAGTCCGTTGAACTGATCTATAATACCTGTTATCACAACTTCATCTCCTTCTTGCACTGTATAACCAAAATTGCTATCGCCATTGAATACTCCAATGCCATCTGTTTCATCAATAAGTGTAAATTGAACTCCTCCCGGAAAAGTATTTACACCATGAACTATTCCTTGGAGTATGCATTCTATACCTAAACTGTCTGCAACACTTTCGGTATTCACTGCTGTCACTTCAATGATGTCGTATTGCGGGATCAACGCATCGTTGTCTTCAATAGTGATTGTTTGTTCTTGCTGCAAAAGCACAACTTCTGTGCCCGCGGAGAGCTGAATGATAATGGTTTCATCTGACTCAATTACTAAGTCATCAATAATGGGTATTTCGATGTATTGCGGAGAAACTGAACCTTGAGGAAATGTCAATGTTATTGGAAGCACATTTGTGTAGTCGCTTATGGCAGAAGCTGTTCCACCCAGAAGAGAAATGGTTACATCTACTGCGTAGATCGGATTGAATACGTTGATTTCAACTACAGCATTTCCTGAATTTTCGTTTACACTTTGTACGCTTGTGCTGAGCGATATTTGCGGTGTATTGAGGAATTCACATCCAAGAAATGAATGACCTCCGAGAAAACTAAAAGTGTTCTGCGGATAAACATTCCATTGTGATGCCCCCAAAACCCAATCTGTAGTGCCTTCCGTAACGTTTACTTTTCTTACAAGTGTATGTTCACCCGTAGTGCCAGTCCCAACAACCCATGCTGTAATGGGGTCGTCGCCAGGAACTCCAATCGCATCAATGGCTTCACCATCGTGATAAAGTACTAAAGCATCATTGCCATTGTACCAAGTGATACTTGAGGTGTAATCTGCTTGATTTAAAATGAAAAAATCGGCCTGACTATTTGAGATCACAAAGACCTCTTCAGGGCCAACTGTTCCGGTAAGATTAAATGTATTCGTTGGAGTTGGTGACCCATTGTTATATGTATGCACAGCATATCCAGTGAGGTTTATCGTTTCGGATGTTGGATTAAATAGTTCGACGGCTTTGTTGTTAGATGCTCCTTCAATGTATTCCGAGAAAAATAAATCGCTACACCCAGGTCCTGTTTCACAGGCTTGCGTAATGACCGTGATAAAATTGTTTGATATATCGAAGCAATAACCTGTACCTTGAATGTCCGGAATATCATCGCCCTCCTCTAATGTACTTGCATCAAGAGGTCCTTCGTGCGAAATACCGTAAATGTTATATGTTCCTGCAGGTATTTCGTTGAAGTCGAGGAAATCTAAATCGGTCGTCAGTACAATTGTTCCGAAGTTATCTGTTATTATCCATGTATATGAAGTAGCTGTGGCGTCTGTAGATACTGCAAAGTTTATGATGTCTGCATTGTTGTCAAGACAAGCTACTATATAAATGGCCCCCAGAGAATCGGTGATGTCGCCACCATTACACTCTGGGTCGTTACACAGTTCTTTGTTGATTGTTATGAAGTTGTAGGAAACCACTGCACAACCATCGGATAAAACATTATCAATGTGTTCGCCCCCCAATACTGTTTCGGAATTTAGTGTGCCGCTGTAAGCAAGTCCATAGAGACGGCAAGTTCCCGGGATCAAATCATCGGGGTCAAAAGAACCGGATGTAAAAGTTGAAAGTATAGTGTTATTGGTTTGAGTAAAAATCCACAAATACGATTCTCCTACTGCTCCTAACGCTTCCAATAGGATTGGCTCGCTGTTGTCGTCCACGCATAGGTTCAACGTGGTTTCGGCATTTGTAGTTGAAATCGTCCCGCCAATACATTGCAATTCATTGCTTACTCCAGGCGTTGGCTGCTGGGCCACATAGGTCGTGGTTTGGAGAGGATTTCCCCCATTTGGCAATCGCGACATACTCTGGTCAACTGGAAATCCATTCGCTGATTCGTTCACTTGAGATTGCCCGGGTATAAGCGTCAGCAACTCAAGATCGTCGGCATCATCGGTGTCATATACCAAGGCATCTAGCAAAGAAACTAAACTTATCGGTGTGCCATTGGGCCAATTGCTCGAATTACCTTGATACAGTGCTATTGCATCGGCGCCATTTTGCATCACATTGTCTCCATATACAAGATCAACATTGGAAACGGCAGTATTTCCCAAAACGAAAAATCCATTGCCATCCAATGAATAACCATCCAAATCATACGAAGCGTAAGAGGCGTTGTTCAGACCGTTGAAAAAAACTATCACATGACCATCTAGGCTGGTTCCCGGACTGCCGTATAGCTCCACAAACTCTAGAAGATCCGCACCAGGGGTGTCACTCTCTACTTCGTTTATCACAATTTGGGAGTACGAAGTGATACTCGAAAACATACCCAAAATCAGGGTAAACAGTATTGGCTTGGTCATGAATGGAATTTTGAAATAGGGCTGCGAAGTTAAGTAGTTTCGGTGCTTTGGGGGTAATTGGTGAATAAACGTTGAATTGAAAATGGCACTTTAATACTACTAGCCTAAACCACTGTAAAACAGTATAATATGGAGTTTAATATTGGGTACTGGCGCTCTGTAGCTCCACTGAATTGTAGATTATAACGTTCCGTTATTCTTGAGAGGAAGATTTGTTAATGCAGACTTCTGTACCAAATCCATTAAATTTCCACTCTAATAATGTTGTATGATTTTTTCTAGAAACTCACTCATTCGCTCCCTTCAACTTGTCGTGGTCTGTTTTTTCACTTCCGGTTACACGGCTTATTCGCAATTGAACGAAGAACTCCAAGGTATTTTCGAGGATCATGAACTCATGGGAATGTCCGTTGTGCGGGTTTGTGGAGAAGATGTCGAATCTTTTCATTTTGGACTGAAGGATTATTCAAGGGAATTGTCAGTGGATGACAGCACTATGTATAGAATTGCATCCATTTCAAAAACTGTTTCTGCACTCGGTTTGATGAAACTCTACGAGCAAGAATTGTTTCAGTTAGATGATGACGTAAGTGATTTCATTGGATTCGAACTTCGAAATCCGAATTGGCCGGATGTTCCGATTACTTTCAGAATGGTGCTTTCACATACCTCTTCAATTCAAGATGGGACAGGCTACAATGGATTTTTGGGTGACACCTTTTCTTTTGATGCAACTCCACCCTCCATCAGCGAATTGCTTACTCCTGTGGGAAATGCCTATACCTCAAATATGTTCCGTCAAGAGAATCCCGGAACTTACTTCGCGTATTCAAATATCAATTATGGCGTAGTAGCTACGTTGATTGAAGCCATATCTGGAGTCCGTTTCGATGTGTATATGCGAGAAAATATTTTGCAACCTCTTGGCATTGCCGGTAGCTACAATGTAGGTGATATACAGAACATCGATAATGTGGCAGTGCTCTACCGTAATCAAAACGGTTGGACCGCCCAAGCCGACAATTATCAAGGTGTTTTTCCTGTTCCATTGTTTCTCGATAATTATACTATAGGGACCAATGGACTTATTTTTGGCCCACAAGGCTCGTTAAGAATTTCTCCAACTGACCTAGCCAGAATTTTGTTGACCATGAAGAATGGCCATTATCAGGGGATCTCAATCTTGGAGCAAGCAACCATAGAATTGATGCAGGAGCCTCAGTGGACCTACGATGGAAGCAATGGAGACAACTACTATGGTTTGTTCCGATCATGGGGATTGGGCGTTCACTGCACAACAGATACCAATGGGGGTGATGTGCTGTGTCTAGGAAACCTCTTCAAAGGCCACCCGGGAGAGGCTTACGGGCTAATCTCAGATATGTATTGGTTTTCGAGTGAGAGCATAAATGGTGGTTTTATTTTTATGACAAATGGCTCTTTTAATGGATTCGATTTTGGAAACGAAAGCGCTTTTTACACGCTGGAAGAAGATGTTTTCACGGCTATTTGTTCAAATGGATTTGAAAGTTGTTTCCTGCCGGTTGAGAATTTGCAGAGTTCACAACCCAGTTTGTATCCAAATCCGAATTCAGGAAGATTTAGCATTATGTTAACCCAAGATATACTTCCAACGAGTACATTTAAAATTTATGATCATTCCGGCCGAATTGTGCACAGCGGAGTCATTTCCAATGATGCTACTTTCAGCCTTCCGGAGCCAGTTCCAGGGCTCTATATAGATGTTATTCTGACCCCATCAGGAAAACTTTTTAGGCTCCCATTTTCAGTGCATTAGATATTATTTGGATGTGCCGTCCTCTCTTATGTGAATCTATCCCTTTAACTAGTCTGGGGTAAAAGTTTGTTTTACCAAGTGACAACTCATTTGTCTTTTTGGTCAATTCAACTCCTGGATTGTCAATTGGAAACGAAATAAGTGTTAAATCGTTTCCAAACGGAAATACCTGACTATTTTTGCGCCCGAAATGGATCAAAAAGTAGATAAAATCATTGAAGGCGCCAAAAGGGTGTTTATGCGGTATGGTATCAAAAGCGTAAACATGGACGATATGGCCCGTCATTTAGGCATTTCTAAGAAAACGCTCTATCTACATATTAAAGACAAGGAGGATCTTGTGAAAAGAACAATGATTGATTTTTGTGCGAATGAGGATAGAGAAATCAAGGGCATTTGCAATCTCGGTCTTAACGCGGTAGATGAAAGCCTCGAAATAATGAAATGGGTCTCCGGAATGCTCCAACACATGCATCCCTCTGTAGCATTCGACATGGAGAAATACCACCCCGAGGTGTACCACGATTTGTGGACCAACAGACAGAACTTCATAATGGAATGCATCTTCGAAAACCTCAGAAAAGGGCAGAAAGAGGGGCTTTACCGAAAAGACTTTAATGCAGATATGATTGCTAAGCTCTACGTGGCAAGAGTGCAAGCAATGTTCGATCAGACATTATTTCCTCATGATGAGTACAATTTATCAGATCTGTACACCGAAATTTTTAAATATCACATTCGAGGAATTGCTAGTTCAAAGGGAGTTGAAATGCTAGAATCAAAACAGAAAACCAAAAAGAAGAGCTGATATACTTAACCATTTATCGTATATGAAACAAATTATTTTCACGGGTATTATTGTCGGTTTGGTGCAAATGACAGTATTTGCTCAGATTGTTCCTCTGTCTTTGAAAGAAGCACAGGATTATGCCCTGAAAAATGCCTTTCAATCAAAAAATGCCAATTATGACATAGAGGTTGCGGCTCTGCAAACTGAAGAATTAATTGGCATAGGTTTACCGCAAATCGATGGTTCTGTCCAATACCAGAATTACATCAATCTTCCTACTCAACTTGTACCCGCCGAGTTTTTTGGCGGTGAACCAGGGGAGTTTGCTAAACTGCAGTTCGGTACCTCAAACAATATCACCGTCGGTCTTTCGGCATCACAATTGCTTTTCAACGGCTCTTGGCTCGTGGGTCTCGAAGCCGCAAGATCTTACGCTAGTTTGAAGCAAAAACAAAAGGTCCAAACCGAAAAACAATTGCTCGAAGATGTAGCTAAGGCCTATCACCTCGGTGTGATTGCAGGCGATAATCTTACCTTACTTACCAAGAGTCGTGAGGTACTCAACAAAACTTTCACGGATACAAAGGCGCTATATGATGTAGGTTTTGCTGAGGAACAAGACGTTGAGCAAATTCAACTTTCCCTCAACGATCTCGACAACCGCATTGCCTATGCAGAACAACAAACGAAATTGACTACTGACTTGCTGAAGTTCCAGATAGGAATGCCACTTGCAACGGAGGTTCAACTGACTGATAATTCTTCAAGTCTACTCACAAGCGCAACAATTGAAATGCTTTCAGTTCCATTCAGTGCCGACATGCATATCGACTACCAGGTGTCCATAGGTGCTTTAGGTATGCAAGAGCTTAATGTGAAAAATGAAAGGTCAAAAAGACTCCCATCGCTAGGTGCCTTTTATAATCTGCAAACAAACGCTCAGAGAAATGAATTCAATTTTTTCGACACAAGTGAACCTTGGTTTCCAATTCAATTGTGGGGTATACAACTCAACGTACCCATTTTCTCGGGTCTGAGCCGCGATAAAGCTATCGGAAAAGCCAGGGTGGAAGTGCAGAGAATAACCGATATGACGGCTATGACGCGCGAAGGATTGCAGCTAGAGTATAATAGCGCAAAAACTGAATATTCGTATGCATTACAAAATTATAATTCGACACGCGACAACATGCAGCTTGCCGAGAGAATTTTGGACAAAATGAGAGTCAAATATTCAGAGGGTCTTTCAAGTAGTTTCGAGGTAAGCCAAAGTCAAGCCCAGGCCCTTCAAGCGCAGGGGTCCTACGTAGCCGCTATGCTGAATCTCCTCAATGCCAAAATCAGACTCTCTAAGGCACTCAGCCAACTATAAGTAAATAGAACCATAATCAAAGAATCAACTATAAAGTTTATGAAAACCAAATTGAATCTTCTCGCTCTGGCAACAATTGCAATATTGCTGGTTGCCTGCGGTGAAAAGTCGAAAGCTGACCAATTGACAGACCTCAAAATTCAACAGGCTGCTCTTGCTGATCAAATAAGACTGTTAGAATCAGAGATAGAATTGTCTGATACTTCTGGAACTTTTAACAAGAAAATTCGTGATGTGAAAGTGGCTCAAATGTCTAGAACTAATTTTCAACACTTCATCGAAATTCAGGGTTATGTGGATACAGAAGACAATGTCACTGTTTCTGCAAAAACACCAGGTATTGTTACTCAAGTGCTTGTAGTGCCCGGTCAAAGTGTTAGTGCGGGTCAAGTAATGGCTAAACTCGACGACAACATTTATGTAAAGCAATTGGAGGGAATGCAAACTCAATTGGCTTTGGCTACCGATGTGTTTAACCGACAGAAAAAACTTTGGGATCAAAAAATTGGATCCGAAGTTCAATATCTCACGGCCAAAACAAATAAGGAAGGTCTTGAAAAACAAGTGCAGGCTATGCAAGAAACGATCGACCTCACACGCATCAAATCACCCATTAGTGGAACCGTAGATGCTGTCGATTTAAAGGTCGGTCAAACAACTGCCCCTGGTGTTCCCGCAATCAGAGTTGTCAACCTCTCCAATCTAAAAGTGAAGGGTGAAATTGCAGAAGCTTATTCATCAAAAGTTGTGAAAGGAAATCCGGTTTTATTGCACTTTCCTGATTTAGATAGAGATATTGAATCGAAAGTTATTTATGCTGCTAAGGTGATCAACCCAATGACGAGGACCTTCACAGCCGAAGTTGCCTTACCTGGCAATGCCTCTGATTTTAGACCCAATATGGTTGCTATATTGAAGGTGATAGATTATCAGAAGGATTCTTCAATCGTAATTCCAATAAACATTATTCAGAATGTCGGAAATGCCCCGTTTATTTATGTTGCTGTTGAGGAAGGTGGGAAAGTCATTGCCAAAAAGCGCAGCATCACTACCGGTGTTATATACAACGGAAGTGTAGAAGTGATTTCTGGAATCTCCGAACAGGACAATGTGATTGTTTCTGGTCAGTCTGATTTAAGTGACGGTATCGAGATAAAGTATTAATAGCTCCAACTGAATCACAATGGAAAAGATGAAAGAATTTAAGCCTACGAGTTGGGCTATAGATAACAAGACGACCATTTATCTGCTCACAGTATTCATTACGCTGGCCGGTATATTGTCGTATCAAAGTTTGCCCAAAGAACAGTTTCCCGATATCGTTATTCCTACGATATATGTGAGTACAGTGTACCCAGGGTCTGCTCCAAAGGACATGGAAAATCTGGTTACAAAACCTATTGAGAAGGAAATCAAATCTATTTCAGGTGTAAAAAAACTAACTAGTAATTCTATTCAGGACTTCTCAAATGTTGTAGTCGAATTCAACACCGATGTAGATGTTACTGTAGCTAAACAGAAGGTGAAAGATGCTGTGGACAGGGCCAAAAAGGACCTACCTTCTGATCTTCCCGCAGATCCAAATGTGATGGAAGTAGAGTTTTCGGAGATGCCGATTCTTTATGTAAATATAGCTGGTGATTATGACCTGGCTCAACTCAAGAGATATGCGGATGATCTTCAAGATAAAATTGAAGGTCTTACCGAAATTACTCGTGTGGATATTGTAGGTGCTTTGGATCGCGAGATTCAAGTAAACGTAGATATGTACAAACTCAATGCTGCCGCGCTCACAATGGGTGATATCGAACGTGCTATCAGCTTCGAAAACATGACCATTTCAGGTGGTAACGTGAAGATGGATCAAATGCAGCGTTCATTGAGTGTGAGTGGTGAATTCCAAGACATGGAGGGCATTCGCAATATTGTTGTGAATTCTATGTCGGGAGCTCCTGTTTATATTAAGGATGTGGCAGAGGTCACAGATGGATACAAAGAGCAAGAGAGCTATGGTCGGTTGAACAATAAAAATGTAATCACACTCAATGTCATCAAAAGAGGTGGTGAAAACTTGATTGAAGCTACCGATAAAATTCATGCGATCATAGATGATCTGAAACTGACTCAATTTCCTGAAGAGCTATCCATTCAGGTAACCGGAGAACAAGCCAGAGCTACAAGAACCACATTGCATGATTTGATCAATACAATCATCATTGGGTTTATTCTTGTAACCATTGTACTTATGTTTTTTATGGGTGCTACCAATGCGATTTTTGTTGCACTATCGGTACCTCTTTCTATGTTCATTGCGTTTTTGATCTTACCTGGAATTGGTTTTACATTGAACATGATCGTGTTGTTCGCTTTTCTTCTCGGATTGGGAATTGTTGTGGATGATGCAATAGTCGTCATCGAGAATACGCATAGAATTTTCGACAATGGAAAGGTGCCAATAAAAGTGGCCGCAAAACGCGCAGCTGGAGAAGTGTTTCTTCCGGTATTATCTGGTACCGCTACTACGCTAGCCCCTTTCGTTCCTCTTGCATTTTGGGATGGAGTAATCGGTAAATTCATGCACTTTCTCCCCATTACACTGATAGTCACGCTTACGGCCTCCTTGGTGGTGGCATATATTATGAATCCGGTTTTTGCAGTTTCTTTCATGAAACCGCATGGTCCGGAAGGAGTGAAGAAACCTTCATTGAAAAAGCTCGGTGTAACAACTGTCATTTTTGTCGCATTGGCCTTGCTTTTCTATTTGGGTGGATCAGTAGGTATTGGCAATTTCCTAATCACTATGTTGTTGGTCTATTTGCTTTATCGTTTTATTCTTGAAAAAGCAATTTTCAAGTTTCAAAATAAAGCGTGGCCTTCTGTTCAATCTAAGTATGCCGGTTTTCTAGAATGGGCACTCGGTAAACCGAAGACAGTATTCTTTGCGACCATCGCACTTTTGATTGTTTCTCTTATGTTGACTTTTATGAGAAGCCCGAGAGTGGTTTTCTTCCCACAGGCGGATCCAAACTTTGTGTACGTTTATGCTACTCTTCCAGTGGGTTCGAGTGCTGCTGTTTCAGACTCTGTGGCTCGTATTATTGAAGATAGAGTATATGGGGTAATAGGTGAAAATAATCCTGTTGTTGAATCCGTTATTACAAACGTGGCGGTCGGAGCAAACGAAGCACAAGACGATAGAGCTACCTATTCTCATAAAGCAAAGGTTGGTGTTGCATTTGTCGAATATGGAAAGAGAGATGGCGTTTCAACAGCCGAATACATGGACAAGATTCGCGATGCAGTGCAGGGAATCCCTGGTGTTGTGGTCGCTGTGGATCAAGAAGAAAGTGGCCCGCCTACAGCGAAAGCGGTGAGTATCGAAATCTCAGGTGATAAATTTGAAGACCTTATTTCTTCTTCTATCGCTTTAAAACATTACCTCGATTCTCTCAGCATTCCAGGTGTGGAGGAGCTTAAATCCGATTTGCAATCAAACAAACCTGAGTTGTTTATTGATATCAGTCGCGAAAGGGCAAACAGGGAAGGAATCAGCACAGCCCAAATTGGTTCAGAGTTGAGGTACGCTGTATATGGAAAGGAAGTGTCAAGGTTCCGCGATGACGAAGATGATTACCCAATTATGCTGAGGTACGAAGAAGAGCAAAGAAATAATATCGATGCGCTGAACGGTCTTATTGTAACGTATCGCGATATGAATATGGGTGGGGCCATTCGTCAAGTTCCTCTGAGTGCTTTCGCAAAAACACAGTACACTTCTACATACAATGGCATCAAAAGAAAGAATCTCAAGAGAGTTGTAACACTCGAGTCGAATGTTCTCCCGAATTTCAACGAGAATGAAGTAGCTGGATGGGTGAGAAACGCAGCGGCTCAGTTCAATGCTCCAAAAGGTGTTGAGGTCGATCTAATGGGTCAACAGGCCGAGCAAGCCGAAACCGGAGCATTCCTCGGAAAGTCGATGATGATTTCTATCTTCATCATTCTCTTGATTCTGATCACGCAATTCAATTCTATTGGAAGAACTGTCATCATTCTCTCGGAAATTTTTCTATCGGTAATCGGCGTATTGCTCGGTCAAGCGATTTTCGACATGGAATTCTCCATTGTAATGACTGGTATCGGAATTGTTACTCTAGCAGGTATCGTGGTGCGAAATGGTATCTTGCTTGTTGAGTTTACCGATGAACTTTTGCGGCAGGGTCGATCCGTTCACGATGCGATTGTAGAAGCGTGCAGAGTTCGAATGACTCCTGTGCTGCTCACTGCAACCGCTACAATCCTCGGCATGATCCCATTGGCCATCGGATTCAATATCGACTTTGCAACATTGTTTACCGAACTTGATCCGAAAATTCACTTTGGTGGCGATAATGTTGCATTCTGGGGACCTCTATCCTGGACCATCGTATTTGGTTTGAGCTTCGCAACATTCATCACCCTTGTAATTGTTCCGGTGATGTATTTGATGAGCTACAATATGAAAATGGGTTTGAGCAAATGGATAGCATCCTCAAGAACAAATAAGAGTTCGTTGCCATCACCTTATAACAATCTTACTGAATAAAGGGTCCATCTTGAATTTGGCATTGGAACTCTGTTTTGAGTCATGCGCTGCAGGATCTCGCATGAAGTGGTAAATGCCGTTGTGGTTTATGTTTAGTTCGATTTAGAGAAACGAAATTGGACTCTTGCATAAATCCAAACGGTACAACTGATCAAAATCAGGATTGAACCCAGAATCCGTATTGGGATTCGCGCTGCAATAGATTTCCAATGCGGATTCTGGGTTTAAATGAGGTGCGAAATATTTCGGCCGCTTTGTTTATTATCAGCGGATTATATTAGAAAGGACAAAAGCCTACTGTTATCACAATTTAACCTTAAAGGCATGAACATCAATGTTATATCTTTTTTGGTAGAATATTATCGAGTTTTGAACGAACGAAATGGACCTTATGACAGTTTAGTGTGAATAAAGATGTGTCGATCGGTTACCTTTGCATCGATACGGACTGGATATTTACCGTAATAATAATTCTGCATTCATGTCATTTATTGCATTCAACAACAGAGAACATCCTTTTTTTGACGAACTAAAGAGTAAGGTTGACGCTTACTTCGAACAAACAGGCCAGAGCCGCTGGGGCAACTGGAAGATCTATCTTAAATCTGCCATTCTCATTTCGTGCATGATTGGATTCTATGTTTGGCTAGTCTTTTTTACTCCCGGAATTGCTCTCAGTTTGGTATTGTGCGCTTTGATGGGCCTTTCGCTTGCAGCTATTGGTTTTAACGTAATGCACGATGGAGCCCATGGTAGCTTTTCTAAGTACGAATGGGTCAATAATATGATGGGCTATAGCCTAAACCTCATGGGTGGGGATGTGCATCTATGGAAGACCAAACACAACATGATTCACCACAGTTTTACAAATGTGGAGGGTATCGATGACGATATTGATATTCAGCCATTCATGAGACTGAGCACCCACCAAAAGAGATACAGTATACATCGCTTTCAGCATATTTATGGCTTCATCTTTTATGCTCTCAACTATCTTTTTTGGGTATTCTATTTCGACTACAAAAAATATTTTTCTGGTAGAGTGGGCCCAACAAAAATTAAAAAATATAAGTTCAAGGATCACCTGAGTTTCTGGATAACTAAACTGACATACCTCTTCGTTTTTTTGGCTCTTCCTATTTGGCAAATTGGGCTAGTAGAAACTATAGTTGGGTACACTGTGGTTACTACTGTATGTGGAATTTTAATCGCTGTTGTTTTTCAACTAGCTCACGTGGTTGAGGAAACACATTTTCACAATCCAACGCCAGAAAACACAAGGCTTGATACAGAATGGGCTGTACATCAAATTCAGACTACCAGCAATTTTGCTACAAAGAGCAAATTTGTACATTGGTTTACAGGAGGTCTCAATCATCAGGTAGAACATCACTTGTTTCCAAGAATTTCTCATATTCACTACCCTGCTTTAAGTAATATAGTTCGTGAGACTTGTGAGAAGTTTGGTATTACATACAACGAACATAGAACCGTATTGATGGCTGTTCGATCACACGTTGTCCATCTCCGTGAAATGGGAAGAAGCGACGGTTAGAATTTTCGAACTATAAAAGCATTGTTGTCCGTAAAAAATGATAGAGTTGCCCCTTGGCCAAGTTCGGGGACGGCATGCTTGTTGAGATGAAAAGAATGGGGAATGGGGTCCGCTTCGGGCCCATTCCCCATTCTGATATACTGGATTTTGTTATCGGTCCCTGAGCGTAGTCGAAGGATTGCTTCTGATGATTTCAAAAATCGTAAGAAATTAATCCAGAATCCGCATTGGGATTCGCTATGAAGTGCTAATACCGTTTATCCCGCATTACGCTTTAGGGCAATTTTTGTAGAATGCGTGCGGGATTCTCAAATCTAAGCGATAGAATACTGCATTCACCGGCAAAATTAGGGTGCAATTTTTCTATCGCTTGATTTGGGTTTATGTGTCTGTAGTAGTCCAATTCCGTTACACTTCATTGGCCCTTAACAGCTGCTAGGACGGCATTTAACACTTCATGCAAGATGCTGCAGCGCATTGCCCAAAAAAACTTCCAATGCGCAATGCAGCATGGACTATTTAATAAGCAGAATTGGTGTTATCCCGAATCACGCGATGGAGATATCGGAATTCATAGGTCGAACTATTACTTTGCTCCATCGTGTAGATTCGAGAATCCCGCAGCGCATTAACCTCAAGATGCTTCCAATGCGCAATGCGGGATAACCCCCACAGATAGCAAGTGCTCTCGCAAGATTTTTATTTGATGGTGTATATTCATACATCAAGAATAAAAATCGAGAAAGTGCATGATATCAAAGGGGGTTAGCGCTGCAATAGATTTCCAATGCGGATTGTGGTTTAAATAACCTTTGTATTATAGTATTGAAATAGGTCCTTTCATGGGGCTTATTTTTTTTCCAGTAAAGCCCTCTTTGAATAGTATCCATTCGAAGATGCGATTTTATTGAATAGATCGTTAGCCTCTTCTGTTCTTCCGATTTTTTGCAGAGACATGGCTTTGTAGAATTCGCTTTCTTCTCGGAATACTTTGAATACATTTTTTGAACTCATATCAAATCGCTCAATCGCTTTTTCATAATCTGACATTTGATAGTAGCTCATTGCTCCGTAGAACTGTGCATTGAGATCTGTGGGATATTGATTTAATATCACATCAAAATGTGAAGCTGAAGATGAATAGTCGCTCGAACTGTATGCACTGATACATTTTTCTAAATAGTTGATGTATGGTATGCTGACCACGATTTTGGCACTTACCTCATCATTACTTTCGTGCTCATTGGCTTTATCAGGATGAATGTGCTCATTGTCCAACGAAAAGTCTTCCCACTTCGGACTCCGAAGTATGGTATAGTCGACGAGTTTGTAGTTTCGGAAATGAGTAATATCCGCCCCGCCTGGGGTTTTTTGCTCTTTTAATGCAGGATCTTTTTTCTCTATATCGAGCAGCACTGGCAGGATTGATTTGCGCTCTATCACTTTTATCTCGTCTGTCTGATCGTATCGGAGGAACGGAAGATTGGACTCAACCGGATTACTATTGCTTGATGTATCAAGGTTCCGAAAGTTGGATTTGTCCTCTTTAGTTTCTAAAAGGGATGTCTGGGAATCAATTTGTGTATTGGTTTTATCGGCTAAATCTTTATGATCCGGTACAGTGGGCGTTTGAACGATAGAGGAGGTGTTTGGAGATTCAATATTTGGCTTGTCTTCCGAAGGAATCAGCCATACTGCCAAAGCCACTCCTAGACCTAGTCCTCCTATCCATCCGGCAAAGTGCCACCAAGGTGTTCCTCCCGTATGACGTGGAGATGTGAATTGCAATTCCTGAACAGCATCAAATGCAGGCACCGTAGCGTAGCCTTCTAATGCATCGGCAAGCATCGGGTCTTCCATGGCGAGTAATTCTATCTCGTGAGACCTCAATGCAGGTAAAGTGCCCTGCAGGTATTGCTCAATCTCTTCTATGTTCGGTGTTGCCGGTTGTGTTCCTGGCGTTCTCATGCTGTGGCTGTTAGTTTGATCTTCAAATTGCGGCGTCCATTCTGAATATGAGATTTTACCTCGTTTAATGTATAGCCAGTTTCGTCTACTATCTCTTTGTAACTCTTTTCTTCAATGTAAAACTTGTAAATGCATGAACGCTGCTCACTATTCAAGTGTTCTATCGCATTCTCCAATTTCTGTATCCCGACTTCTAAGATTTCTTCAGAACTAATGGCCCCGGGATCAAGGGTTTCAAAGCCGTTCGTTTGCTTTTTATAAACTTCCATTCGCGCTAATTGCCCTGACTGTTTTCGCAAATCCATCAGACAATGATTTTTGGCCACTGTGTAGGCCCACGAAGGGAAACTATCAATGTCTCTATACCTTAAGTCATTTATTAGTTTCTCGAAAACAGACATCAAAGCATCTTTGGCAGATTCTCGGTCTTTCAGGTACTTCAGACAAACTCCGAGCAAGAGGTGTTTGTACCTCTCAAAGAGTTCGCCCAACCAACGAGAATGGCCATCATTGCGATAGCTTAACAGCAATTGCTGATCATTCATTCGTGTTATGTGGGTATCTGCTTTCAAATGACCTGAAAGATAATGATAATGCCAGATTTTATCTATGGAATCTATTTCATCACTGAAAAACTGCAATGGCAGGCGCTTTATCAATTTTTATTTTCACTGTATGCAGAATACGTTTTCGAATAAAAATCTTGGTAGAGCACCCGTCCTTTTTGCCTTTCAGCTTTCCATCTTCAAAATCTGGGATAATTTATAAAAGTGCGGCGCTCAACGCTATCGATGAGGCCGCACTTGGTTCATTTTTAACGTGTATTACCCGACAAACGATCACTTTTTTCTCTCCATGCGTCGAGATAACTTTTGGTCTCTATCACCACAACACCTCCAGTTGTGTCTCCATATTTGGCAGGCACTCCACCAGTGTATACAGACACACTGCCTATGCCACTTCCGGGTATTGTGGGTGCTAAACCTCTGTATTTTACACCATCTATAAAGTATACCACACTGCCGCTGCGGCTGCCCCTGAAATAAAGCTCCCCATCAGCTCCGGGTTTCACGTCGCTACTAATGGCTGCTACAATTTTTCCAATGCTGCCTCCTTTGGCTGCGGGCATGTGCTTCATTTCTTTTGCCGTTATTGTAGTTACAGTTTCACCGTCTTTGTGTATCAACGGGTATCTGTATTCTATTTTCTCAACTGCTTTTGTAAAAGAAAATCCGGTTAGGGATTCTTTCAAGTAGATCGTCTCTGGAAACGAGATGCGATCGGGCGTTACAACCACTCCTGTAATTACAATAGTGTCGTATCCCAATGATACAAAACGAAGGTCATAGGTTCCAAAGGGTATTGGCTTGATCACGTAACGGCCATCAGGTTCTGCAACAGTGCCATATTTTGTAGTGCCATTCAGGGCCTCTACTAGGGCAGTTGCGAGAAGCTCGCCTTTTTTGCTGAAAACCTTCCCGTGGATTTCTCCTGCGGTTTGGCCAAATGCGTTAGCAGTTAAAATGAATCCGAGTGCGAAAAGGATGTGTTTTAATCTGTTCATAATCTTGTGTATTTGAAAGTAGGATGTACTTAAAACACGGATTCCATAAAATGATAGAAAAAAAATGTAAAACTGTTCATTTCATTGATGTCGGATAAGAAAAAACGTATCTAATTCCGTCTGCACTTAGTTACTTTTGCAGCCTCAATGAATGGCCTTGTAGCCTTCAGTGTTTATACATGAGCGATCAAATCAAGCATGAGTGCGGTATCGTGCTCCTCCGACTGAAGAAACCTCTTCAGTTTTACACCGAAAAATACGGAACTCCATTCTACGGCCTCAACAAAATGTATCTACTCATGGAGAAGATGCACAATAGAGGGCAGGATGGCGCAGGTCTTGCAAACATTAAACTAGATCCTGAGCCAGGAAAGAGATATATCTCTAGAAAGCGATCCGTCCACAAGCAAGCTATACAAGAGATATTTCAGAGTATTCTCTCCCGATTTTCTGATCTTGAAGAGAAACATCCCGAAAAGCTAAAGAATTCTCAATATCTAAAAGATCATTTCCCATATACGGGTGAGCTTTTTATGGGACATCTTCGATACGGTACATTCGGCGGAAACAATATCGAACAGTGCCATCCATTCCTGCGCCAAAACAACTGGATGACCAGAAACCTTGTGGTGGCCGGCAATTTTAATCTCACAAACGTCGATGAACTTTTTGGTCTCTTAGTAGAACTGGGTCAGCACCCGAAGGAAAAGGCCGATACCGTTACTGTAATGGAGAAAATCGGACACTTTCTCGACGAAGAAAACCAATTGTTGTTTGACGCATACAATAAGCAGGGATATAGCAATATGCAGATATCTGAGCTCATAGCCAAAAATCTAGATGTGCAAAGGGTATTGCAACGCGCCTCAAAAGAATGGGATGGGGGATATGCAATGGCAGGTATGTTTGGCCACGGAGATGCTTTTGTTCTTCGTGATCCATCGGGAATAAGACCAGCATATTTTTACGAGGATGAGGAAATCGTTGTCGTAACAAGCGAACGTCCTCCTATTCAAACTGCTTTTAACGTGCCTATCGATGCTATTAAAGAGGTTTCTCCCGGACATGCATTGGTGATCAAAAAAAATGGCACCACACATATGAAAATGGTGCGAGAGCCTATGGAGAAAAAGGCATGTACCTTCGAAAGGATTTATTTTTCTCGGGGAAACGATAAGGACATCTATATCGAAAGACAAAAACTCGGCGAAAATCTTGTTCCCGCCATCATCAATGCTGTGAAAGAGGATCTCGACAATACCGTGTTCTCCTTTATTCCCAACACTGCCGAAATTGCTTTTTATGGAATGATAAAGGGCCTTGAGGACAAACTGAACGATCGAAAAATCCAACAGATCATCGGCTTGGGTGGTAGTGTCAATACTGAGTCGATCGAAGCGATTCTTCGACAAAGGGCGCGTATCGAAAAGATCGCTATCAAGGATGTTAAAATGAGAACCTTCATCACCCAAGATAGCGCTCGTGATGATATGGTAGCGCACGTATACGACGTTACATACGGCACGGTGCGAGCGGGTAAAGACAATCTTGTGGTGATTGACGACAGCATTGTGCGGGGAACCACTTTAAAAATGTCGATCATCAAAATGCTCGACAGGTTAAATCCATCTCAAATAATCATTGCATCCAGTGCACCACAAATCAGGTATCCTGACTGTTATGGTATAGATATGGCCAGAATGGGCGATTTCATTGCTTTTCAGGCCGCTGTGGCTTTGCATAAAGAGCGCGGCACCGAACGTTTGCTCCAAGATGTGTATATCAAATGCTGCGATCAACAATCGGCTCCGAAAGAAGCTGTGAAAAACTATGTTCGAGAGGTGTATGAACCATTTTCGGTAGGAGAAATCTCCGACAAAATTGCTCAACTCGTGACCCCTCCTGGAATAAAGGCGAAGATTAAGGTCATTTTCCAAAGTATAGAAGGACTTCACCAGGCTTGTCCAAATCACACAGGTGATTGGTATTTTACAGGTTATTACCCAACTCCGGGTGGAAATAAAGTGGTGAACAAGGCCTACATGAACTACATCGAAGGAAAGAACGAAAGGGCCTATTAGTGTTTTCCTTGAATCGTGTGCACAAGATCATCTGTTTTTTGATTTTTTGAGTCGTCAATAGCGCTCTCAATGACCTTTGGAAGTGGCTTATATTGCGACCAACTTCAACCATAAGGTTATGACTAAATCGAATAAACTTACCCTTTTCATCCTACTCTCAATGGTATTGGGGGGTGTTTGTGGCCAAATGGTTCGCATGAATTACACGGACGGAGGTACAACCGATTTGACGTCAGTAAAGGCTTTTTCAGATGGCATAGGCAATATTTCAAGCGTTTTCTTGCGCCTCATCAAAATGATCATTGCTCCATTGGTACTTTCTACACTGATAGTGGGTATAAGCAAACTCGGAGATCTGAAAACAGTAGGCCGTATTGGCGGTAAAACCATGCTTTGGTTCATTTCTGCTTCATTCGTTTCCTTGTTTCTCGGTTTGGTTTTAGTGAATTGGTGGGAGCCTGGCAAAATGATGCAGTTGCCTTTGCCGGAAGTAGGAGCTTCTACTGGTCTAGAAGGAACGAGCATGACTGTCAAAAGCTTTCTGGAGCATTTATTTCCCGCGAGCGTCATTGAAGCTATGGCCAAAAATGAACTGCTTCAGATCGTGGTTTTTTCTTTGTTTTTCGGAACAGCTGTGGCCGCAATTGGCGAAAAGGGAAAGCCAGTAATCGAACTGATGGACAGTGTGGCTCATGTGATGCTAAAGGTAACGAGTTTTGTAATGAATCTAGCGCCCATTGCGGTTTTCGCGGCTATGGCTGCTGTTATCGCGAATCAGGGACTAGGTATTCTCGGAACCTACGGACTGTTCATAGGGGAGTTCTACGCCGGACTTCTCCTTCTTTGGATTGTGCTGCTCATTGCAGGTTTTATTCTTGTTAAAAAACGAATCCGAATTCTAATTTCAAGAATTAAAGAACCCCTGCTTATCGCATTTTCAACTGCCTCTAGTGAAGCGGCTTTGCCCAAAACTATGGAAGAACTAGAACGCTTCGGGTGTAAAGACAAAATCGTGGGATTTGTATTGCCGCTGGGGTATTCCTTTAACCTTGATGGCTCGATGATGTATATGACATTCGCATCCATATTTATTGCTCAGAGTTATGGTATCGACATGCCCCTTGGCACACAAATTACCATGTTGCTGATACTGATGCTCACTAGTAAAGGAATAGCAGGTGTGCCCCGCGCTTCATTGGTTGTTATTGCCGGAACCCTCTCTACTTTTGGAATTCCTGATGAAGGTTTATTGCTCTTACTTGGTATAGATCAACTCCTGGATATGGGTCGAAGCGCTACAAATGTGGTTGGAAATGCCGTTGCTACTGTAGCCGTGAGCAAATGGGAAAAGGCATTGGAACATTAGTACATCAGGAGCTATTATGGCTATGATATTTGATAGAAATGTTTAAGAGTATAATCAAACGTGTTGTGAATTATGTGCTCAACGGTCTGCTGATCGCGGTTCCTGTGGCCGTTACAGTATTCGTTGTCTATAAAATATTTATCTATTTGGATAATCTTTTGGAGAACATAATTCCCGAAAAATATAAATTCCCAGGTGCGGGCATAGCTTCTCTAGTAATTTGTTTGTTCTTACTCGGCTTCTTGGGTAGCAAACTTATCAATGAACCACTCAAAAGGAGGTTCGATAAATTCCTCGATCGAATTCCTTTGATAAAGACGGTGTATAAAAGTATGACCGATGTGCTTGGAGCATTTGTGGGTTCCAAAAAAAGGTTCGACCAGCCTGTTCTTGTAAGACTGAGCAAGACTTCTGATCCGGAGGTAATTGGGTTTGTAACCGACAAAGACTTACATGAATTAGGCGAGGGTGCCATTGGTAAAATTGCTGTGTATATACCAATGAGTTTTAGTATTTCAGGTCACCTTATTGTTGTGCCAAAAGAAAATGTAAGCCCTATTGATCGCAATGCGGTGGATGTTATGAAATATGTTATTTCCGGTGGTGTCGTTGAAATCGACAAGGACGATGAGAAAGTATAAGAACCTACTTCTCATGCATGCGATTGTTTTTATCTGGGGTTTCACTGGAATCCTGGGTAAAGAGATCAATCTAGATTCTGTGCCTTTGGTTTGGTGGAGATGTCTGGTAGCGGCACTTACGCTCGGTCTGTTTATAGTTTATACAAAGCGAAAAAAGGATATCCCCGTCCGCGAAATACTGAAGATGATGGGTGTAGGGCTTATCACAGCCCTCCATTGGATTTGCTTTTTCTGGAGTATAAAAGCATCGAATCTTTCTATTGCACTTGCTGTATTGTCTACCTCTTCGTTTTTTGTGGCAATCGTGAGCCCTTTAATTCGCAAAGAGAAATTTAGATCCTACGAGCTGCTTCTGGGTGTTGCGCTATTTATTGGAGTTGGAATTATTTTGAAGTTCGAAAGTGATAAGACTCTGGGCATCATCCTCTCTTTGGGAGCCGCATTTTTCGCTGCAGTTTTTTCGTCGTTTAATTCTGTTCTTGTTAAGAAACATCCTCCAGCGCATATAGCATTTTACGAAATGGTGTCTGCGTTCCTGGGATTAAGCGTGGCCATGCTGTTTGTCGGCGATTTCGACGCTCTTTATAGCATATCAGCTCTCGACGGTTTTTACATACTCCTATTGGGTGCTGTGGCCACCGGCATGGCTTATGTAGTGGGTATTCAGGTGATGAGAGAACTTTCTCCTTTTACTTGCGCTGTGGCTGTGAATATGGAACCTGTTTACACCATTGTTTTCGCCGTTTGCATTTATGGCATCAGCGAACACATGTCACCAGAGTTTTATATCGGTCTTTTAATCATTATCTCAAGTGTCTTTCTCGATGCTTGGCTGAAGTACCGAAAAAAGGATAATACCCTAGTGGACAAACCAGGGGTAACGGGGACGGCGACATAGCTGAGAATTGGAAAAGGAAAAAGCTAAAATGTAAAAATTGGGGAAAGTTATTTTGATTTGTTTTTGGAGCGAAATGCTAAAGACAAGGTGAAGATACCAAGTAGTAACCAAAAGATCGAACCCCACACATAGCCTTTTCCAAATTCTGAAAGCTTTGAATAATCCAATAAGTATTTCAATCCTTGGAACAAGCCAAATGCGATAAAGGCAAAACCCAGTGCGAATCTCCAATTTTTCATATATGTAGTTCAGTACAAGCAAAGCGGGAATGTGAAGTGTCACATTCCCGCTGAGTCACGAATAACTTTTTATTTAGTTACGAATGTGGTAGTAGGCGTGTAAATACCTAAAGTGATACTTTGTATTAAGCCATCTACAAAAGTGTGCTTAATTGTTACAGTGTAATCCTCAGCACCTCCAGCCATTTGTGTAGGGTTTGAAGTCTTTAATGGTGCTAGGCCATAAATTAAATAATGATTCTTTTCCTTTACTGTTGTCCCGGAAGTTCCACCTTTGCCAACAGAGTAAGTTAATGTGAAGCACGAAGTCAGCCCGATAGAAAGACCGACCACCAGAATGAGATTGTAAATAAGACGTTTCATAACAATTGAAATATTACTCTTCCTACTCTTTTGGTTTTTCGGAATCACCCCGTTTTTTGTCGTGATATCTGGTCTTCACTAGATAAATATTTTCTCTCATCTCTGTGTTAGAGCACCGAAGGAAATAGCTGCAACTAGTCATTTTTAGTTCTTATTAATGGACGAGTTGTGGTTTTATCATGCCAAATGTAAATGAATTTTCGTTATTTTAACTTTTCAGTTTTTGGATTAGCTTTTGAATGAACAGGAAAGATTTATTGAGTTTGATGTAAAGCATGAAATTGAATATTCAAAAAAAGCCCCCTGACAATGTCAGAGGGCTTTTTATATCTATTGAGCTTTGCAGCTTAATTACATCCCATAGTACCAAAGCCTGGCACAATTGAAAATTCAGGATCTTCATCTTCTTCACCTTCTAAGTAATCTAGGAAGAGATCCATAATGGCCAAATAATTACCATTAAAGCTCATCTGTCCACCGCTTACGTTGATGGTACCATCAACTGAGAAGTATAGAGCGAATTCTTGGAAGTCCATGAGAATGGCAGCAGCCATATCATCATAGTCTTCTTCACTTCCTTCAGAATCCATCCAGTCAAACACTTCGTGGTTTCCGCCGATTTCGTCAGCAATGACAAAATACTCAGCAAATCCATGGAAATACTCAAAAGGATCGAAATCTTCAGAATCTGTATCGGCATTAGACAACTCTTCAAAGTCGCCTGCAATACCAATTACCACAGCAAATTCGGTGAATCCGAAGCCTGTGTCAAAGAGATCAACGAAACCGCCGTCTTCTCCTACTTGTTCAGCAGAGAGACAAATAGCCACATCAATATCCAGAGCTGTGCTTCCGGCAATGACAGATCCACCACCTGTATTACTTCCAGCGGTGCCAGAGAATACGATAGTACCACCATCAATGTCTTCAACGAATATCACACCGTTGTCGCCCGCATCATCAAACTGCCAACCATCAGGAGGATTTGTAAAACTCCAGTCGCGGTTTTGCAAGTTCATGTTGATCAAGCGGTTGTTTGCCTCATCGTAGAAAGCTACTTTGGGCACACGGGTGATCATGTCGCTTACCTTTCTTTTCTGAATGTCGCTCAGAGTAACTTTCTTATCAGGTTGTGCAACGTAGTTGCCATCGCCGTAAGTAAGTTCTTTCTGACAACCACCCAGAAGTATGGCGGCGAATCCGATCGCTAGGACCGGCTTAAATGGAAAGGATTTCAGTATCATGTCTATTAGTTAAATAACCAACCAAGACGGAGCGTACCTTGAACGTTAGGTCCCCAAGCACTGCTGCTTCCGTTGAGCATTGGATCAGGGTTCTCAGCATCGTCGATACCTGCAATTTCAACTTCAGTGTCTCTGTTGCTTGTAGTTTGGAAGCCAAATCCCAATTCCGCACCAAGATAGATATTATCTGCGAAATAGAAGTCAGTACCAGCTAACAAATTTAGACCGAATGTTGTAGACCCATCCTTTGTAGTGGTAGTAGCAACTCCTGTGTCACCATCACCATTGATTACTGCCCACATTTCTTCTTCTACAGACTCGCTGTGTAAAGTCAAAGCGAGTTCAGCACCTACGTATGGAGACAATCTGTCTGTTCCAGCAAAGTGCATCTCATATCCTGGGCGGATGCTGATGTCCATACTCTTGTTGGTAGTATAGATCTCTGGTTGATCTGGATCACCTGATTCTTCGGCTTGCATAGTCACATCTTTTGAAGTCTGGCCACCGAGGAATATTCCGATACGGATAGCGCTAGCTTCGCTGTTGAAGATACGAAGACGAATACCAGACATAGAAACTGGATTACCTCCAAGTGGAGCAAACGCAACTTCGAGGTTCTTCTCTCCGCCTGTTTGTTTTTGGGCAAATATGCCAGACATGGTCATAAGTGCAAATGCAATAAACAAAATTGTCTTTTTCATAACTGTTGAGTTTTGGATTATAGTGTGCCTGCAAGTATCCAAAAAAAATACCTCAATGTTTATAAGGTGTTTACCTTATTTCAAACATGAGGTGTTAATAATGTTCCTGCAAATCGGGCTATTCTACGGTAACAGACTTGGCAAGGTTACGAGGCTGGTCAACATTGCATCCACGCATCACAGCTATATGATATGCAAGCAGTTGCAACGGAATTACCGAAACTATGGGGACCAAACTGTCGTCAGTTTTTGGGATTTCAATGATGTGATCAGCCAATCCACGAACAGTTTTATCACCCGCAGTGACGATTGCTGTCACTTTTCCCTTCCTTGCTTTTACCTCTTGAATGTTAGAAACTACCTTTTCATAGGAGTGTCCCTGAGTCGCAATAACAAAAACAGGCATCTCTTCATCTATTAATGCGATAGGGCCATGTTTCATTTCGGCAGCCGGATATCCTTCCGCATGGATGTACGATATCTCCTTGAGTTTCAGCGCCCCTTCTAGCGCTACAGGAAAACTGTAGCCCCTACCCATATATAGTGCGTTGCGGTGATCTTTAAAAATTTCCGCAATTGTTTCAACTATTGCGTTGGTTTTCAGTACTTCTTCTACTTTGTCGGGCATGGCATTCAACTCGGCCATCAACCTATTAATACGTTCTGACGCCAAGGTACCCCTTTTTATAGCTACAGCCAATGCTATGAGATAGAGCACAGTAACCTGAGCAGTAAAGGCTTTGGTGGATGCAACACCTATTTCAGGACCGGCGTGTGTATATGCTCCACTGTCGGTTGCCCTAGAAATGCTTGACCCTACAACGTTGCATACTCCAAAAATGAAAGCGCCCCTTTCTTTGGCCAATTGTATTGCTGCCAAGGTGTCTGCCGTTTCGCCCGACTGTGAGATAGCGATTACAATATCATCTTTTTCCAAAACAGGATTCCGATAGCGGAACTCAGAAGCATATTCTACTTCGACCGGAATTCTAGCGAAATCTTCAAAAAGATATTCTGCCACCAAACCAGCGTGCCAACTCGTACCACATGCTACTACTATAATACGTCGTGCCTTGATCCAACGCTCTGCGTTGTCGTCTATGCCGCTCATTTTTATAAGTCCATGCTGAAGATTGAGCCTACCACGGATACAATCGCGGATAGAACGAGGCTGCTCAAAGATCTCCTTTAACATGAAAGAGTCGTATCCGCCCTTTTCAATGGCCTCAAGTTTGAACTCGAGAGCTTGTATGCTTGGAGTCTTAGGCTGATTATGTATGTTCACAATCTTTAGTCCCGTCTTTTTGTCTAACAACGCCAATTCCTCATCTTCCAAGTAAACCACATTTTTGGTATACTCTATTATGGGTGTGGCATCAGACGCAAGATAGAAGTCGCCCTCAGATCCAATTCCAATAACCAACGGACTGCTTTTTTTTGCTGCAATAAGTCTGTCCGGATTCGATTTGTCTATTACCACAATGGCATAGGCTCCGATCACCTCGCCCAACGCAATTCGAACGGCATCGAAAAGATCAACTTTTTCTTTTTGCTGTACTTCTTCTATGAAATGAATGAGTACTTCTGTATCCGTTTCACTCACGAAGTTGTGACCGCGATTTTGAAGTTCTTCTTTCAAAGTAGCGTAGTTCTCTATAATTCCATTGTGGATGATAGCGAGATTGCCACTACCCGAAAGATGGGGATGTGCATTTACATCATTCGGAACTCCATGTGTGGCCCACCGGGTATGACCAATGCCAATATTCCCGACAAGTGATTTTCCTTGAACCAGTGTCTCCAGATCCATCACCTTGCCCTTGCACTTATGCATGTCGAAGGAGCCTTCGTTTATCATTACAACTCCCGCGCTGTCATAGCCACGGTATTCTAGTCTTTTAAGACCTTTGATAAGAATCGGATAAGCATCCTGATCTCCAACATAACCAACTATACCACACATATTTCGTACTTTTTAGGGCAATGATTATTCGCTAAATGTAAGTTCAAGTCTCATTTTGTTGTCTGATGTTGAACCCGGACCAGCAAGAACTACTCGATTTACAGTTACACCAGCACTGTTGCTCACAACGTAAATACCTGTATCAGGAATCTCTCCCGCAAGCACTTGCTGCACGTAACGCGTAATGTTGTATTTGTAAAACATACTACTCTCGTCAAAATTACCTCCTATACTATGACTGCCTGTATTTTGGTCGGGCAGCAAGGCATTGTCGCCATTTTCATTTTTGTATAAAAGAAAGAGTAAGCTCTGGGGTGAGTATCTCGAAATATCGGCGTCTACAACTGGAATGATAAGTTCGGCCTTGTTGATGGTGATATTTCCGAAGGATTTGTAGTCTTCTAAAAATGGAAACTGAATGATGGTTTTTATTCCTGCAGCAGATTGAACGTAATTCAACTCTGTTCCATCCACTTCTGCATTTTCAATGCCACTCAAAACGGTTGCGCTATAGTCATGCTCTATTTGTGTAAATCGAACGCAATCGGAATTGATATTGAACACATAACTCAGGGTATCTGGAGTCTCATCGTCGAGGTCTCTATAAAAAATGGTGAGTTTGCTATCTGAATCCACCAAATCATAATTGACCACAGCGCCTTGTTCGGTGAGCGAACGTATATAGAGACCTTTAAAGTACTCTATGAAAACAATATTGTCAACCAAAACCGAAGGATCGGCTGTCATCAATTCATTCCCAAGATCTATGTCTAAAGGAATGCGCACTTGCGGCTGAAGTGAATCTCCATCAACAATGCTAAAATCGTTGATACTTATTTCTTGAATAGCACCTTGGCTAGCGACCAGATCCTTGGTTTCATCTATTTGCACTCTATAGTTGGTGAAATAGGAAGTATCTGTGTACAGATCTTCAGTGACTTTGAAGACTTGAAAAGCTTGTGGAACGGGGCGTCCGTAAAATTGTCCACTATATACCATCGATAGAACCACGGAATCCACTTCGAAAATTTCAGGGAAGACTACATTGGATGACGAAAGTTTTATCTGAGCAACTGCCGATGCGCGGGTCTTTCCAAAAATTGGGTCAGTGTAATTACCTAACATTATACTCGTAAGTTCGTCGGTGCGAAGAGAATCTTCCTTCAAACTTGAAGCCCTCAGAGTGGTTGTATCAGAAACAAAATAGCCAAGTAGATCATCTCCAGGTTGAAGCTCTAGTCCAATACTATTCTCAGGTTTTTCACAACCGACAAAAAGGATTCCGACAAAGACGGTCAAGTAAAAAAGCCTCAATTTCTTGAGGCTATTGTATGGATTATAAATCATGTTCATTAATAAATCAACCAACCAAGACTGGTTTACCATCTACTACAGAATCAAAAAACTCGTCAACCGCTGTCAGATAATCGCCCTCAGCGTGCTGCTTCAATACAGGGATATCAAGTCCTTCAATATGTTCAACTAGCTTTTGGTCCATAGACTCATGCCCAACGATAAAGGCATCAGAATATTGGGCAGCCATTTTGATCACGTTTTCATAAGTAGGATTCTCGAGTAGAGTAGTACTAGACTTCGCAATATTATCGAAAGAGATTTTTTCAGAAATCTTTGAATCTAGCTCCCCTTCAAATGCATCATCGTAAGCAGAGAAAATAACTTTGGCATCTGAAAAATGCGGATCGCGCTTGTATAGCTCCTTGATATAAAGTGGCATTAGGGCGGTGAACCATCCGTGACAGTGAATGATATCGGGTGCCCAGCCTAGCTTTTTAACTGTTTCCAGAACCCCTTTGGTAAAAAAGATCATTCTTTCATCATTATCGCCAAAAAACTTTCCTTTTTCATCGTGATGGAAGGATTTTCTATGAAAATACTCTTCGTTGTCGATGAAATAAACCTGCAATCTTATTTGAGGTATTGACGCTACTTTGATAATCAAAGGGTGGTCGGTGTCGTTCACGATCAAGTTCATTCCCGACAATCGAATCACTTCATGCAACTGGTGTCTACGCTCATTTATTTTTCCGTAGCGTGGCATGAAAATCCTTGTTTCTTTGCCTTTTTCGTGAACGGCTTGAGGTATTTGACGTGCTGAAAGGCTATTGGGAGAATCTGCTGAGAATGGAACAATCTCTTGAGATACGAATAATACTCTTGTCTTACTCATGTGTAGATATCGCTTTCGTAATGAACCGCAAATTTACGAAATAATAACCAACCTTCGATGATTACAATAGATTTGACCCTTTTTATTTAATACGTATTGCCTAGTGTCCCTGTTGCACTTTACTCACCCGGCCCCTATGGGTCAATGGATTCAAGCGCTGAAACATGCCGGAAAACGAATCGGTTTTGTACCTACAATGGGTGCACTGCACGAGGGTCATATATCATTGGTTCACAATGCATTGGAGCATTGTGATGTGCTTATAGTCTCAATTTTTGTTAACCCTACGCAATTCAATGATCCCAAGGATTTGCTCAAATACCCTAAAACGTTACCCTCTGACGTTGAAATGCTCTTGAAATGTCCTTGCAATGCGGTGTTTGTTCCCACAATATCAGATATTTACCCTGAGGGCCAGTTTAAAGACGAATGGGAATTGGGCCCTTCAAAGGATGTCTTGGAGGGTGAGTTTCGTCCGGGTCATTTTGATGGCGTCCTAACGGTAGTGAGCCGACTTTTTGAGCTTGTAAAACCTGACTATGCTTTTTTTGGAGAAAAAGACTTCCAACAGCAGTATCTGATCAAAAAAATGGCTGAAAAGGAAGGGAATCAGGTTAAAGTCCTGTCTTTCCCAACAATCCGCGAAAGCAACGGCCTAGCCATGAGTTCTAGAAACCGCAGACTGCAATCCGACGATATGATCGTGGCTGCAGGAATATACAAGATTCTTCTGCAAATGAAGGTTCAAAGGAAAAATCTGGGTCCGCAGGAATTAGAGGAGTGGGGAAACAAGAATTTGAATCGACCGGGAATTATAGACATCGAATACCTCAAGGTGGTAAAAACAAGCGATCTTTCCTCTGTTGAAATATGGGAGGAAAATGAAGGCCACATTGCCTTGCTTGCCGCCTGGGTGGGGGGTGTTAGGCTTCTTGATAATATTTTCCTCGACTAGCATATATATAGTATCCAAGCAAAGATATTTCTCCATAGGGTGAAGAAAATTGCGGATTTGTAGTTTTAAGGAGAATTGTCTTATTCATTTCATTTTGCAGACTCTATCTTTGACACCCAATTAAATATTACATCATGGGTATTGGCGGAAAAGAATGGTTGATCATTCTGATTGTGGTTCTTCTCCTCTTCGGAGGCAAAAAGATTCCTGAACTAATGCGCGGCCTCGGAAGAGGCGTGAAAGAGTTTAAGGATGCTTCTAAAGGCGAGTCCAAGGAAGTTGAAAAAACAGAGAATTAATTCATCAGATTAGTCAGATAGGATCGTGAAGCATTATTCTTCACTAGGGAAGGTACAGGCCGATTTGAAGGAAGGGTCAACGACGCTTCCTGAATTGGTTGAGGGGTATCTGGCTGCTATTGCTAAACACAGCGATCTCAATATTTTTCTGGAAGTTTTCGAAGAAGAATCCCGCTCTAGGGCTATTGCCATTCAGGCAAAATGGGAAAATGGTAGTGCCGGTCGATTGGCAGGTATGGTCATTGCAATCAAAGATAATATTTGCTTTAAAGGTCACCACGTTTCTGGTTCTTCTCGAATTTTAGAAGGTTTTAAGTCACTGTATAGCTCTACAGCGGTTCAACGTCTGTTGGATGAAGACGCAGTGATTATAGGCCGAGTGAACTGCGACGAGTTTGCTATGGGATCTTCGAACGAAAATTCCGCATTTGGTTTGGTGCGAAATCCACTCGATCCCAAACGTGTTCCAGGTGGTTCTTCAGGTGGTTCGGCGGCGGCGGTAGCAGCAAATATGTGCCTTGCCGCCCTAGGTTCTGATACGGGTGGATCTGTTAGACAGCCTGCTTCTCTTTGCGGTGTTATAGGTATTAAACCTACCTACGGACGCATTTCTCGTCATGGCTTGTTGGCGTACGCTTCCAGTTTCGATCAAATTGGTCCTCTTGCCCACAGTATTGCTGATATAGCACTCATCCTCGAAATTATTTCCGGAAGGGATGAATTTGACAGCACGCTGAGCGAAAAACCTGTCCCCGCATATTCGACTCTTTTGAATGATCGTCCGAAAATGAAGATCGGATACATCAAAGATTGTATTGAAAACAAAGGTTTGAATGATGAAGTTCGTGCAAGAACTTTAGAGATTATAGAATCGCTTCGCAACGATGGGCACGAAGTATCCCCGGTTGAATTCCCTCTTCTCGATTATCTTGTTCCTACTTATTATGTGCTTACTACTGCTGAGGCTTCATCGAATCTTGCACGCTACGATGGTATGCACTTTGGTTTTCGCGATCCCGAAGCTGTGGGTATCGAAAACACATATAGTAAAAGCCGATCTAAAGGTTTTGGAAAAGAAGTGAAAAGAAGGATTATGCTCGGAACATTCGTGCTGAGTGCCGGATATTATGATGCTTATTATGGTCGGGCTCAGAAAGTGAGAAGAATGATCAGAAACAGAACCATTGAATTGCTCAATGACTTTGACTTCCTCTTGACTCCAACTACCACCAACTCGGCATTCGAAATTGGTCGCAACAGCAACGACCCAATAGCCATGTATTTAGAAGATATCTACACTGTGCAAGCGCCACTTGCTGGAATTCCTGCCATTTCTTTGCCCCTTGGAAAAAAATCTGATGGTATGCCTTTTGGGATTCAGCTTATGGGGTCTGCATTTGCGGAGGATAAGCTCCTTGCGGCCTCGGCTGCTCTTATGGAAAAATTTGTTAGTAAGTAACAAAGCCCCTCTCCGAGGCTCAGGGAAACAATAATCATATTGCACTCGTAGTTATGTACATGCCAAACGGTATGTTTTTGAGCTTTATTTATTATCATCGCACCTGCAACTTATGAACAAGAAAAAAATGACTCGAACCACAATGCCTGGAATCGCATTGCTGATGTGCATCTCATTGCAGGTTTCTGCAATGGATGTCGTTCAAAAGGACTCAATCCCACTGGTGGGCAAAGAACCCGCCTTCAAAATGGACGACCCTGAAATTGCTGAGATTGATAAAATCCTGGTGAGCAGTTACCTCAACCACTATTGCTTCACATCAGATGAAACAGTGCTGAATGTATATGACTACAATAAAGAAGTAGTACCTTCATTTTCACAAGACATCGTGAAGCAGCGCATGAAAGCCTTGGATAAGGAAACGCCATTTGATTTGGTGTACAACTCGACCGTTCAGGGTTTCATAGACCTCTATTCGGTGAGAAGAAGAGACATCACGAGCAAAGTACTCGGTATGGCTAATTTGTATTTCCCTATGATGGAGGAAAAGCTGGCCAAGTACGATATTCCACTTGAGATGAAGTACCTCGCCATCGTAGAATCTGCTCTCAATCCAAGTGCTATTTCTTCTGCCGGCGCAGGTGGTCTATGGCAGTTTATGGTGGCTACCGGAAAAATGTACGGTCTCAATGTTACCAGTTACAAAGATGATCGCTTTGATCCATATAAAGCGACTGATGCAGCATGTCGATACCTTCGCTTTCTATACGACACATACGACGATTGGGAATTGGCGTTGGCGGCATACAATTCGGGTCCAGGCAACGTTAATAAGGCTATTCGAAGAGCAGGCGGAAAAAGAGACTTTTGGTCCATTCGTCCATTTCTCCCAAAAGAAACTCAAGGTTATGTTCCTGCTTTTATTGCGGTGAACTATGTGATGAATTATGCTTCTGAGCACAATATCTATCCTAAAAAACCCATAACAACATTTTTTGAAACGGATACAGTTCACGTTTCTGAAAGAGTTCGTTTTACAGATCTATCAAAGACTTTGAGTATGTCTGTCGAGGATATTTCATTCTTGAATGCAACCTATAAATTGAAAGAAATTCCTGACAATGGTCAAAAACATTTTCTCATTTTGCCTACAGACAAGATCGGAATTTTTCTGAGCAACGAAGATGTTGTGTATGACATGAGTCGTGAAAGCGAATTTCAATCGGAGCCTGTAGCATCGGTATCTGCTGCTGAAACAAAGGTGGTGAGTGAAGTGGAGTGGGTAACATATAAAGTGAAGACAGGAGATTCTCTCGGGAAAATTGCAAACAAGTACCGCACTACTACTACACAATTGAAGAAGTGGAACAAGATGAAATCGAATACTATTCATCCTGGTCAAAAACTTAAAGTGAAGCAAACGGTATCAAAAACTGGAGCTAAAGATGATCAGGTGAAGGTCCAACAATCTTCCAATGAAGAGAAAGGTGATGAACTAGCTTCGAACAAAGAGGCTGAAGAGAAGGCAAAAGAAACTCCCAAGGCAAAGACAACTCCGAACCCTTCATATAAATATTATACAGTGCAGCGTGGAGATACACTATGGGGCATTGCCAACAGGTATGAAGGTGTTACTGTAAATTCAATTCAAAGTTTGAATGGCGGCATTTCTGGAACGGATTTGAAAGTGGGTCAAAAAATAAAAGTGAAACAAATAGGTTAGGATAAGTCGAGCATTGATATGATTAGTCAAGGAAAAACAGTTAAAGTCCATTACATCTTGCGTTACGATGGTTCAGATGGTGAGCTCATAGAACAAACTCGACCCGAAGAACCACTTGAATTTGTTTTCGGTCAGGGAGATATGCTGCCAAAGTTCGAAACGGCCCTCAATGGACTGAAGCCCAATGATACGTTTACAGTGTTTATCCCTGCGATTGATGCATATGGCGAAGAAAACGAAGAGTACTTTCGGGAATTTGAAAAAAGTGAGTTTCTTGCCGACGAAGAGTGGGACGACGAATTATTTCAAGTCGGAGAAGTAATTCCGATGCAAGCTCCCGATGGAGAAATCGTTCAAGGTGTAGTAGCAGAAGTAAAACTGAACTCCATCATTCTCGATTTCAATCACCCGCTCGCCGGTGAAGACCTGTACTTCGAAGGACAGGTGGTTGGCGTGGACTAGTTTTTTGCAACCTTATATACCATACGATTGGCTAAGCCATTTTTTAAAACCTCAGGTAGTGCCATTTCGTCGTTTTCGACAGTCATTGGTATTACGTTGGTGCTTACAATGCTGGGTGCTTTTTCGTCATTTCTTATCATTGCCAATTCCCTTTCGCATTATATCAGAGGTCAACACAATGTTCACGTATTTCTTAAAGATCAAGCCTCGGAATCCGAAATTCAGAAGTTGAAGCAGTTTCTTCAAACCGAGGACTATGTTGATGAAATCGCTTATGTTTCAAAAGAGCAAGCAGCAAAAGTAGCAGCAGAAGAAGTCGGTCAAGATTTTGTAGATTTTCTTGGTTACAACCCCGTGCCCGCCTCTCTCGACATTCGTATACGATCTTCCTTCAACGACATGGACAAGCTCGATGAGGCAGTTCAATCTTTGAAAAGCCGTGAAATTGTGGAAGATGTCGAGTTCCAGAAAGGACTCATGCAGAAAATTAATGAGAACAGTGCTAAAATTGGTTTTGGGCTTTTGATTCTCGGAGTTTTGCTGATGATTATTGCAATTGTTCTGATTAATAGCACCATAGAATTGGCCATTTTTTCTCAACGTTTCATCATCAAGAGTATGCAACTTGTAGGGGCAACGCATTGGTTTATTCAAAAGCCTTTTTTGAGGCGTGCTTTGTTTTATGCAATAGTGTCTTCAATACTCGCATTGGCTATTCTGAGCTTATTGTTCTATTCTTTCAGAAATGAGTTGGTAGATGCCATAAAGGTGATGAATGAAAACAATGGATTTCTTATTTCTGCTCTAGTCATCGTCTTATCGGGCATACTGGTTTCGTGGATATCAACCGCTATAGCAGTGAGAAGATTTATCCGTTTGCGTCAGGGACAGCTTTTCTGATATTTTTTGGAGTTTATTCTTGATTAATCCTCGAAACTACTATTCATTTTGCCTTCACAAAAGCCATAAAATGTGGAAAGGAGATCTATTTTTTGCCTTTTACCTCTTTTTCCGATAGCCGCTAACAGGTTGACCATCTGTATAGTTGGTTCCAAAAGCGCTGAAAATCGAATTTTTTGCAATGGTTGAATAATAATACATACCTGATAAGACTCCTTGGACGTGTAAAATATTCACGATCATTTAACCTAGTGAATACTGCCATTTCAGCGAAAATCTTTGTTATGTTTGGCCCCCCGTAAAATTGAAAATAGCGGACCTTTTGAGAGCAACATTTGTTTGGTTGGCCAGATTTTTGTGAACTTTCAGCCTGATAATTATCAATAAAAAACACTATTTATTAAACCATTAAATCCGTTCCTGTTATGAACAAACAACAGCAAGCTGGTAATCGTGGAGCATATTTCGCGGCAATTGCTATTCCTGTGGCGCTAGTCGTGAGCTACCTGATTTACACATTTGTACTCGGCGACAAAGCCAATTTTGAAGGTGGAGATCCTTTGAAAGGTCACCCACTCAATGTGATGGGCACCATTCACAAAGGGGGTATCATCGTTCCTTTTTTGATCGGTATCAATTTGATCATTATCATTTTTGCAGTTGAGAGATTGATCAGTCTCGCGGGTGCTCGTGGTAAAGGAAGTATCGACGGCTTTATTCGCACTATCCGTGGTTTGTTGAACAATGGTCAGGTTGATCAAGCAATCAAGGAATGTGATAAGCAAAGAGGTTCTGTAGCTGCAGTAGTGCGCGCCGGTCTTGAGAAATACCAGACTGTAGCAAATGATAGCACGCTCGAAAAAGAAGCAAAGGTTACAGCCATTAAGCAAGAGCTGGAAGAGGCTACTTCTCTCGAATTGCCTATGCTTTCTAAGAATCTCGTTATTCTTTCTACTTGTGCTTCCATCTCGGTACTGGTAGGTCTTATCGGTACCGTACTTGGTATGATAAAGGCCTTTGAGGCGATGGCAAACGCCGGTGCACCTGATACTGCAGCACTTTCCTTGGGTATCTCTGAGGCACTTATCAATACTGCTTTCGGTATCATTGGATCGTGTATAGCAATCATTTTCTTCAACTACTTCAGCAATCGCATCGATAGCATGACTTATGGCATGGACGAAGCTGGTTTCTCAGTGGCGCAGAATTTTGCGTCTAAACATTAAGGACATTTTGTTCAATAAACAATAAAACAGAAAGAATATGCCAAAGGTTAAACTACCAAAAGGTGCTCCGGCACTGGACATGACTCCCATGGTAGACCTTGGATTTCTTCTAGTGACCTTTTTCATGCTCACCGCCAAATTTCGAGCCCCGGAACCCGTTATGGTAGACACACCAAGTTCTACCTCCAACGAACCGCTTCCCGAAAAGGTAATGATGGTGACTGTGGATACAGACGGACGCGTATTTTGGGATATGTCGGGTAAAGATGCCCGTGCCCAAATGATAAAGGATATGATGGTGACTCACACCGAATTGCAGTTGGGTGAAAAGGATATCGAAAGGTTCTCAGTAATGGGGCCGATCGGACAACCTATCACAAAACTAGCTGAATATATCCGCGCCGATGAAAGGCTTAGGACGCAAATGGACGCGACCACAGAAGGAATTCCAACAGACTCCCTGAACAACGAACTCGCCGACTGGATTACCGCCGGTTATGGAGGATTCGCCAGAGATCAGGATGCCAAAGGAGTGACCATTGAAATGATGACAGAGGACAGAGATCTGCGCTTGAGTTATGGAATCAAGGCAGACGGCGATACGGACTATGAAAAAGTTGAAAAAGTGATTGACATCTTTAGAAAGAAGGAGATTTACATTTTCAACATGGTAACAGATTTTGAAGCATTCGATAGCGATGCGGCGGGATCAGTGGAATAATCAGGAACCAATAAAAAGCTAAAACAATGGCAAACGTAAATACCGAAGGTTCCGGAGGCGGAGGTAAACACGGGAAGAAAAGAGCCAAGAAAGGTTCGGTCTATTTGGATATGACTCCAATGGTCGATTTGGCTTTTCTGCTCATTACTTTCTTCATGCTCGCTACCACCTTGAGCAAACCGAAAACCACAGAGCTTATTTATCCAAAAGAATTGGATAAGGATGATACCACCAAAACCAAACTCGCAGATGAACTTGCTTTCATATTGCTGCTTGGAGAAGAGGACGAACATGTGTTTTACTACACAGGGAAATTCAAGCCTGATACTACTGTGATGATACAAACTAATTTTTCGAAAGACGGATTGAGGAAAATTTTGTTTGACAAAAACAAACGTATTAATGATCAGGTGGTGAAATTGCGAGAGCTCTTTGATTCTAAACAAGTGGATGAAGAAGTCTACAAAGAGGAATACTCTAGGATTGTAGGAGACTCTCTGGCACCATTTGTGATCATTAAAACAATTGAAAAGTCGAAGTGGAAAAATGTAATCAACGCTATGGATGAACTCAACATCACGAATGTGAAGAAGAGAGCCATTCAGGACATGGCAGAATCTGAGGACATTGCACTTAGACAGCGAATAGCAGAGCTTGGATTATAAATAAAAATATTTTCCGAAAGGTTTGAACGTTTGAATTCGTGACCTGTACGGAAGAAGGAATAAACCAAATAAGTTTACCTCATGACTATACTGATCATAATGGCCGTTTTGGTAGTGCTGGTTGCACTGCTCGGCATCGACAGAGGTTGGGGCAACGTCTTAAGTTCGACCCGAAATGCACTGGTATTTGAGAACAAGAACCGTTCTTACGGAGCTTTTGCACTCAGAAAGCAGTACAACCGTGCTCTGGCAATTGCCTTGGCATCATCGGTAGCCCTTATTACCATTGGTACTGTGGGAACGAACATTCTCACAAGAAAGGAGACACCTCCACCTCCACCGCCACCCGAAAACTTGGGTGAAATACTGGCGCCACCACCGGCGGATCCTAATGAACCGCCTCCGCCGCCCCCCCCCCCCCCCCCCCCCCCCCCCCCACCCACGATGAAGCAAATTCAATTTACTACAATTGAAGTAACTGAAGAGGAAGTTGTAGAAGCTCCTCCGGACGTGACGAAGTTGGTAGATGCCGTCATCTCTAATCAAAATGTAGAGGGTGAAGGCACAATTCAGGTTCCGGTAAATCCTGTTCAAACAGTAATTGAGGAGAAAGCTCCAGATGCTGTCAGATACGCAGAGGAAATGCCGATTTATCCGGGTGGTGATCAAGCGATGTACGACGAGATTTATAAAAGTATTACCTATCCTGAAATGGAGAAAGAACTGAACGTTCAAGGTAAAGTGTTTGTAGATTTTGTTGTAGAAAGAGATGGTACGGTAACTGAAGTTTCTGCCGTACGTGAAGTAAAAGGAGGTCCAAACTTGAGCAAAGAAGCTGTGAAAGCGGTGAAAAAACTCAAGAAGTTTACTCCCGCTAAAATGAATGGTCAGGCGGTTCGACTTCGTATGACCATACCGGTTCAGTTTACTCTCAAATAACTGGTAGTTGCTGTGACGCTATGAAGCAAAAGACGTTTTGCTTCTCATTTGTAGAAATTGACAATGTGTATTAGGCGACCGTGCACTCGGGGTCTGATCTGAAAAGCATAGTGTGCCTTGCGTTTGCATGGTATCGCGAGACTTGATTGATGGAAAAGGTGCCGAACGTTCGAGTCGTTCGGCACCCAATCCAAAGCATTGGCCTCATGTTTTCTCAAAAAATGTTACAGTCATGAATATTCTGATTATCATCGGAGCAGTTGCTGTTATCACATTATTGCTCTCTATTGGACAAGGCTGGTCCAGTATCCTCAACTCAGCCAGGAATAATATTGTTTTTGAAAATCGCAATTTTGAATACGGGGCATACGATTTGCGCAAATCATACAGCAAACGTTTGGCTCTGGCAATGGTCATTGTTGTGCTATCACTCACCGGAGTGACTATTGCAACTAGTGAACTAGGGTCATATGAGATCCAAGAGAAAAAAATTCGCTTGAATCTCGATTTGGAAGACATCATCTTTCCACCCATGACCACAGAGGTAATTCTGAAACCTCTTGAGCAGGAAAGAATCATTCAGCCTATTTCTGATCCTCCCACTCCGCCTTCTAATCCCTCGGGCGGTGAACTCATCGAAGTGGTAGAAAGGCCGGTGGTGGCCGTTCCCATTCTACCAATTGCAGGGCCTGTGGATCCCAACGCCGGTAAAGGAAACGGTAAGGGTATTTTCAGAGTTTCCGGCGGTAGACTGAAAGGTGGTGGAACTTCTGCTTTGGCAGGCGGTCAAAAGCCTAGAGAAGTGCAGGTATACGCAGAGAAAGGGTTCGAGTATCCAGGTGGTGAAGAGGCTTTGTTGAGTGATTTGCGCACAATGATCCAATACCCTGAGCTCTCAAAAGATCGTGGAAAAGAAGGGCTGGTATACGTATCTTTTGTGATCGAGGTAGACGGAAGTGTCTCTGAAGTGAAAGCTATTAGGGAGGTAGAAGGGGCTCCAGAATTAAGTCGAGAAGCGGAGAGATGTGTTAAGAAATTGAAAAAATTTAAACCGGCAGAGATGAATGGCGTTCCGGTGCCACTCAGAACCTCTATTCCCGTTCATTTTCAACTTCGTTGACCTACATTTGCAAGGCTTTGGAGAGGAGTGCCAAGTGCGCTTCTCTCCTTTTTTTTGAACCCTGTTTTTTTTGAATATGCCTACGGGAAAACAACCAGTTTCGATCTCCAAAATGCTTCTGTACTTTTCTGTGCTGATGACAGTTGTTTTTTTGGTTTTTGCCCTACTGCTTTTTTTTACGCCACTCATGAGCGAGATGGTTGAAGGAAATAAGAGGTATTTACTTGGAGGTATGACCTTATTGTATGCCGCTTTTCGTGGAATCAGAATACAGAAACAATTTCAAAACATGAAACGAAATGAACAGAATTAATTTTCTCTGGCTAGTAGTTTTTACGCTTGGCCTTTTTTCTTGTAAGAATTACGACCGCAACGCAGATTCTATTCAGAGCGGAAAACTGAAAATAGGAATAGACGATTCATACACTCTGATGATGGACTCCCAGATTTTTGTGTTCGAACAGATTTATAAGTACGCAGATGTTGTTCCTTTTTTAAAGCCTGAGGCCGACGTAATCACGGATCTTTTAAATGATTCTATTCAAGCTGCTGTGATATGTAGACCGCTGAACGAAGCAGAACTTGCCATGTTCAAAGCAAAGGATAGACTCCCAGAATCAGTGGCTATAGCCCAAGATGGACTTGCATTTATTCTACACCCGGATAAGCAGGATAGCGTATTTACAATGGCCCAAGTAGAGGGTTTCTTTACCGGTGAAGTGGGGTTTTGGAGTCAAATAAGTAGCACTGGTGGGGATGATGAAATCACAATCGTTTTTGACAATAACAAAAGTTGTAATTATAGATATATCAAGGAACGTTTTTTGAAAACAGAAACATTCCCAACGAATTGTTTTGCCGTAAATAGTAATGAGGAAGTGATAAACTATGTGGCCACCCATCCAGATGCAATTGGAGTGATAAGCGTAAGCTGGATAAGTGATGTGCATGATCCTACGGCTAACTCATTTGTCAAGAAGGTAAAGGTTGCGGGTATTATTGATCCCGCGAACCTCAAAAAACCAGGAATGCCAAGAAAACCTGTGCCTGCGTACATCTATGATAAAAGTTATCCATTTCATCGCACAGTTTATGCCATTCGCACGGGCTTGAAGGGCACTCTTGGCACGGGCTTTGTTTCTCATTTGGCCGGCGAGAAAGGCCAACTGATTATGCAGAAGATGGGAATGGTTCCCACAACACTTCAAGTTAGAACAGTAAATACAACACCATAAAGAAAAGACACTCAATTTGTTATATATGAAATCTATCATGAAATCAACATTCGTATTTCTACTTTCATCCGCTTTTGCTTTCTCATCATTTGGTCAGTCCAAAGAAGAAGCCATTCGAAAAACTTTGAATGAAAGATATGAGTCGGCCTCTTTCGATTTTCGAAATCTTCTGATTGCGCAACCCACCAATGGCGAGCTATATTTCTTCTGTGGCGACAACTACTACTATTGGGGCAAACAAGAGTCAGATAATTTGACTCAAGATTCGGCCATGGCCATATTCCGACGGGGTATAGAAGTGGCGCCTACAAACCCTATGAATTATGTTGGATTAGGCCGTTCGGCGTGGCAGAAAGGGGATGAAGCAATGGCTACCAATCAATTCAACAAGGCAATTGAAATTATGAATGCCAAAAGCAACAAAGTGGATAAAGCTGTGCAGCAAGTTGCCTATTTGAAGATGGCCGAAACGTTGATTCAAAGCGAGAAAAAGAAATTGAGTGATGCTTATAATTACATCAATCTTGCATTGAAATTAAATGATAAAAACCCAGAAGTGTACATTCAGCTTGGTGATTATCACTCCGAAAACGATGGCATAGATCTGTCAAATGCGATTCGTTATTACAATCAATCTGCTTCTATAGACCCTACAAATACTCGAGTGCTTTTGCGGAAAGGTCAGCTTTATGTGAAAGTAAAAAGTTGGGACGATGGACTAAATAACTTCAACGCTGCAATTGCTGCCGACCCAAATTTCGCTCCTGCTCACCGCGAAAAGGCAGAGCTGCTTTATTTGGCCGGTCGATATAAGCAAGCTGTAGAATCGTACGCGAAGTACCTCGAATTGAACAACAGTTGCCGTGTAGGACAACGTTATGCCAGTTTCATTTTCTTGACAAAGGATTATGCAAAGGCGATTACCGAACTTGAAAAATGGTTGCCATGCAATCGAGATAATACTGTTCTTTATCGCCTTCTTGGATATGCAAATCATGAAGTAGGAATGAGCGATGTGGCAATGAAGAACATGAACGAGTTTTTTGTCCGCGCTGAAAAGAACAAGAGTCCAAAAATTATTGGAAGCGACTATGCTTACAAGGGAAAAATCCTTTCGAAGATGGGTCAAGACTCACTTGCCGTAGTGGAAATTGAAAAGGCCATTGCAATGGAAGGCGGATATCCAGAGGGATATGGTGAAATAGCCATGATATACAGTAAGCTTAAAAACAATGGCAAAGCTGCTGAGTGGTTCCAAAGGAAAATTGATAAAACCACAGGCACAGAAATTGACTATTTTCTACTTGGACAAAGTCATTATTTCAATAAGAATTATGCAGCGGCAGACACTGCTTTTGCAATGACTACCAAGGCATATGTGGATGGTTTCTTTTGGAGAGGAAGAGCGAATAAGAACCTTGATAACCAAGAAAATCCAATCGGATTGGCGAAACCATATTATGAAGAATACATCAAAGCGATAAGTGGTGACCCAGCTAAAATTGAGCCTAATAGGAAGAATTTGATCGAATCATATTCTTATCTGGGAGTTCTTTATGCCAAGCAAGACAATCTTCTATGCGCTAAGGCTGCATGGATGAAGGTTCAAGAATTGGATCCTGAAAACATTACTGCGAATCAGGTTCTGGAAGACAAAGAAGTGATTGGACTCACAGGTGTGCCCTGCGATCTTTTTGCTGTTCCTACGGAATAATACCAAATCTGCTTATCATACCGTTTTTGTATCTGTAATAGTCCAATGCCGTTTCACTTCATTGGTCTATAACTGATACTCTCGCGGCATTTACCACTTTATGATTATTAAAACCAGAATCCGCATTGGAAATCTATTACAGCACTAACCCCCTGTGATATCAAGCACTTTCTCGATTTTTATTCTTGATTTATGAATATACACCATCAAATGATCCCGAATCACGCGATGGAGGTATCGGAATTCATCGGTCGAACTATTACTTTGTTCCATCGTGTAGATTCGAGAATCCCGCAGCGCATTAACCCCTAGATGCTTCCAATGCGCAATGCGGGATAAACGGTATTAGCACTTCATAGCGAATCCCAATGCGGATTCTGGGTTCAAAGTAGTTTTTCATTTTTATACCGTTTGGATTTATGTAATAGTGCAATTTCGTTTCACTAAGTTGAACTAAACAAAAATTACAACGGCATTTACCACTGTAACCGCATAAAATATTTTAGACCATTTATTAAGTAACATTGGTATTACTACTACATCGATTGTCGGATCCGAAGAGCAGATCTCCACATCTGAACTGTCAAATATTAGTGCAGTAATTTTCGGGGAATTCCAATTAATGCGAATTTTCCCGAGTGGATTATCTATCACCACAAAGTGGTTTGTCATTAATACATCTCTTTATCTGAGGTAAAATCGATATTTTATGCTTTTGTTTGCAGACTGTTCTTCACGCAATGTCAACAGAGAAATACATAAGGAAACACCTTCGTCCAGAGTTCAGAGAAACGCTCGTCCCCGTGATTTTGCAATTGCGCGAAGACTTATTGCGATTGGATATTGAGAAATTGGATCTTGCGCCTTATCAGAAGAGCTATTTTCTGAAACATCATATAAAGCGAGTCGACTTTTCCCTTGTGTATAGCGCAAGATTGCTCTGTGAGGTTGCAGATCAATTGAAGAAGCCTTTTGCTGAAATTAATCTCGTGGACCTGGGCGCAGGTATGGGAACATCTTATTTGCTTGCCGCACGATTGGGATTTCGGTCGGTTGTGTACAATGACATTGTAGACGATTCGTGCAGAGATGCAGCTAAATTGTGTGGTATACTGGGAGTGGAACTTACCCAATTTGTAACAGGTGATTTGGAAGCTGTGAAGTCTAAAATGAAAGAGAGTCACACTGAATTGAATGCATTGATAAGTAGAAATGTAATTGAACACTTGCCCGATCTGAATTCATTTTATTTTTCATTGAGCAGCGAGGAAATGGTTGTTGTGCAAGGGACTTCAGCTAATCCGTATAATCCATTGATGGCTTTGTGGCATGCAAGACTACATCTGAAATATGAACCAATATTCAGAAAGCGCCGACTTCAAATGATTGTAAAACACGATCCCAATTTGGAAACGTTGATGGCTCGTAAGATTGCTGCCGCTACGCGCGAGTATTATGGTCGGAAGCTTCTTGCAGTGGTGGATGAATACCGGAGGACGAAAAAAATTGTGGCCCCAAAGCTCTATGTATTGAATACAGTAGAACCTGAAACTGGTAGTTGGAATGAGAGAATTCTTACCAAAGGCAACTACGATGAGTTTGCGATTCCCAATGGCTTCGACACCAAAGTTATTGCAGGGTTTTGGGACGAATCTTATTCATCTGTTTTTAGGCGACTCATAGGGAAGTGCCTCAACATGGTCATATCATTGAGTGACCAGTTGGGGCTTTTCCTTTCGCCCTTTATGATAGTGGTCAATCGAAAAAAGAAGTAGGTCAGTGGGTACTTCTGATAATATCTCGAATGATTCTATCTCCAAGATAATCATCGTAAAAGAATTTATCTAAAGCTCTTTCTGCTTCGTAGCTCAATTCGGCTACTGTAGCTTCAGGCAAAAGTTCTTTTGCGGCCTTCAAATCTTTCTCGGCAATTTTATTTTCTTTTTTCAAGAGGTCGAAGGATTCGAGAATTAATCCTTCGTCTTTCAAATCGCCTAGATATTGGATCATCCAACTGAGAGCATAGAAATAGTTTGACTGAACAAAAAGAGGTTGCACACCAGTAAGCTTTTTGGGCATTACGTTGAAAGGCAAAGTCAGTATTTCATCGGTGCAGTAGTCTTCAAGTTCTTCAGGAATGAAAGGGGACTTTCTCAACTGAATCATTCCCATAGCCGTTTGAGCATAGATACTGACCCAACGCAGTCGACGACGTATTTCGTGCACGCCATTTTCCAAGTGCCAAGGATCAATTTCTCCATCACGGTATTTATCTTCTGCTTTTTCTAGTTCACTGCACATTACCAAGCCATACTCAACTTTGTTTTTGTCTCCTTCGGGCCATTCTGTGAGTAAAAGACCTTCTTCAAATTCTTTTAGTGCAGTGCCATTTAGCAGTCCGCCGGCCAGCATGGCCTCACTGGTCATTGTACTATATTTGGTGTAAACACTCAAAAATGTCTTCTCACTTGCTTTCTTTAATCCGGCTACCGAAGAAAAGTGCTCGTGCATGGCAAGCTGATGATCCATATCGCCAAGCATGTCTTCTATTAGCTTGAATTGCTTATACCAAGTATCGAAAAATTTCTTGTTTGTTATCTCACGGTATACTCTGCACAAACCTTCCAAACGGAACAACACAGCCCGTCCACCGTTTTTGAAAAACGATTCACCTTTGTTTTTTTGATTTTTGCCTTTGGCAATTAATTCTTGTAATGCGAGAATATGCGGATCAAACAGTGCTTTGCTCATGTGATGTATTTATTTCGCGAATTTACCCCAAAACGAATAACGGGCCTATTTGAGGTTTGGAGCCTGAGAGTAAGCGCTGAAGTTCAGGGTTCGATGTTCAGGGAATCTGCGGTAGAGCAAAAGGTTCTGACATTGCGGGAGTACGCGATGAAGGAAGCTGGAACTTACATTTGCTCCTGCCTGAGTCAACCTAACGATGACGAGAGGTCTATGATCAATCGAACAATATTCCCGAACTTTTCTTAACTTCGTATTATGCCAACTTCGCCACTCACTGCTATTATCGTGGATGATGAATTTCACGCGCGTGAAAACTTGCAAATGATGCTGGCAGAATTTTGCCCACAAATTCAGGTCATCGATTCGGCTGCGAATATTGTGGATGCACGGGAAAAGATCATTGACAAAAAGCCGCAAGTACTATTCCTCGATATCCGTATGCCCAGTGGATCGGAGGGTTTTGATCTACTTGACAGTCTGCCAGACAAAACATTTCAAGTCGTTTTCGTCACTGCATTCAAGCATTTTGCACTAAAGGCCTTTAATGCTAATGCCATTCATTATATACTCAAACCTATTGACCTAGAAGATCTCATTCAGGCAGTGGAGAAAATCGGCGAATATTTCGATTCCTTTCAATCGGATGAGCAAAATTTGGAACATTATCTCAATTCTGTAAAGTCATTGTCGGAGGCCATTAAAAATTCACAGCGCCAAAGCCGAATTACCCTTTATCATCAAAAGGGATTTCGCATTGTCAACACTAGTGAAATTATACGTCTAGAAGGCGAAGGAAATTGCACCAGTCTCCATTTTTCAGGAGGTCAAAAATACCTCGACACGAAGACGCTCAAGATATTCGAGGAAACATTGGATTCGGATGTTTTCATGCGTGTGCATAAATCGCATATCATAAATTTCGACCATTTAAGAGAATATTCAAGTGTCGATGGAGGTATGGCAATAATGGACGATGGATTCCATATTCCTATCTCTCGAGCGCGTTTGCCGGAGTTTCTCAAAAAAGCGAAGGATATTTAGTGATTACATTTTAATAGCTCTGAACTACCATTCAATCAATCGAACATCAAGTTTCCTAACTTCGCCCTAACTTTCTCTCTCAAATAAGTTTTATGCTCAAAGTACTGATTGTCGACGATGAAGAATTTGCTCGTGAAAATCTCAAATTGTTACTTCAAGAATTTTGTGAAGGAGTTGGGAATATTGAACTTGCAAACGGGGCATCACAGGCTCGTCAAATACTTCAGGAATTTAAACCGGATCTGGTCTTTCTCGATATTATGATGCCGGGTGAAGATGGATTTGCACTATTGAAAAGTCTTGAAGAAAAACCGTTTCAACTTGTTTTCACTACTGCTTTTCGCGAGCATGCTATTCGAGCATTCAAGGAAAACGCCATCGACTATTTGGAAAAGCCCATTGACATTGAAGAACTAAAAAAGGCAGTTGAGAAAACATTATCAATGCAGTCCAAAAAACAAACCAATGAAGTGAGCAGTGATCGCATGGCGCGTATTCTACAAAACATAGCACTTTCCAATAATGTGGAAAAGACTATAGTGCATACACGCGATGGATTTGCAGTATTAAAGAACGTAGATATTGTTCATCTTGAAGCAGACGAAAACTACACGACAATATTTATGGCGAATGGCAAAAAATATGTGAGTAGCGGAAGTATAAAGTCCTTTGAAGACAAGTTGGATCCGAACATGTTTTTCCGTACTCATAAATCACATATTATCAATATACTTCATCACCTCAAAGAGTTTAATCGCTCTGAGGGAAACATTGTGATACTCAGCAACGATGTTCAGGTGCCAGTAGCCAGAAGAAAAGTGCAAGAATTTTTGGACCGTTTGACATCTATTACATGATGAAGATTGCATTCCGATTAGTAGCAATTTTTTTCACCTTGTTGAATCTGCATTCCGATGCACAGCAGTATTCGTATATCCAACATAATGTAAAGGAAGGATTAGTACAATCGCAGGTTCGATGTGTTTATCAAGATTCTTCTGGTTTTATTTGGGCAGGAACTTTAGGTGGTATAAGCCGATTTGATGGAAGAATATTTGTGAACTACGATCGCCGCGACGGTCTGCCAGGAAATCAGGTAAACTGCATCCACGAACTCGCAGATAGAACAATTGTCACCGGATTTAATGGCAACATCGCATTCATCAATGCCGATAGAATTGAAACTCTTTCACTAGGTAGCAACTGGTCCGATGCCACTGTAAATTGTATTTGGGGTAAAAACAAAAATTACATGATGATAGGAACTGAAAAGGGAATATTCATCCTTCGGAACAATGAGATTAGTGGCCCATTCTTACCTTCATTTGAGGATGGCGCGAATATCAGGAGCATTATTGAGCACAAAGAAAAAATACTTGTTATATCAAGGGGTGGTATCGCTGAAATGAAGGAGACTAAGTTCATCGAGTATTTCATTCCACCCACGGGTATTACACTGTTTGATGCGGTGAGTGTGGTCGACACACTTTGGATCGGAACCAAGGACATGGGTTTGGTGAAACTGGTAAACGATGTGATTCAGGCTTTCGGTCCGGCGGAGGGACTAGAGTCTACAACCATTACCGGCCTCATGTATTCGCAACAACAAGCTCAACTTTATTTGACTTCCCGATTTGGATTTTACAAATTCAACGGAAAAAATTTCAAGGCTTTTGATGAGTCTAACGGTTTGCCGACACCCGATGTGAAAGATATGTTGGAGGATAAGGAAGGCAATATATGGGTAGCTACTTACGGGAGCGGCTTACTTCGATTTACAGGAGAAGATATTTATGCTTATACCACCAAAGATGGTTTGAGTAGCAATGCTGTTATGTCCATTACAGCAGATTCCGAGCAAGCAGGTAGCTATTGGATATCCACCTACGATAAGGGAATATGTAGGCTAACAAACGACACAGTGACGTCTTATCCTCTGAGTGAGATGACCGATAACAATAGGATATGGACAAGTGTAACAACTCAAAGTGGAGAAACATGGTTTGGCTCTTCCGACGGATTATTTCTTTATAGAAATGGCAAATTCCTTCACTATACTGAAATAGATGGAATACCGGATCGCATGGTGCTGTCACTTCTCGACACCGAAGATGGCATTATCTGGATGGGCACTGCGAAGGGTTTGGGAAAAATACAGAATGGGCAATTCAGCATTGTAGATAGAACGCCTAGAACGCGCATACGTTCTATTGCGCGCGACCTTTCCGGAGTTATTTGGTTGGCAACATTAGAGGGAGTTTTTTCATACGATGGGTATAGTTTCAAGGTGTATACCGAGAAAGATGGACTACCGGAAAAAAGTACTTATTGTATCGAGGTAGATGCATTCAATCACATTTGGGTGGGTACACAAAATGGAGTGGCGTTGTGGACAGATGGTCAATTTGCTCTCACCAATGTGGATGATTTGGCTGGAGCCAATACGATCAACTTTATGCGAAGTCACGCACGCGAATTGTGGGTAGGAACGAACAACGGTCTCTATCATACACTCCTGGTTCAAAACATGGATGCGAGTAATATTCGCTTCGAACACTATGGTTTGAATGAGGGATTGCGCAGTTTAGAAACCAATCTTAATTCAGGATTTATTGATGTTGACGGCAATGTATGGTTTGGAACTACAGACGGGGTGATGAGGCTCAACAAGAAAAAGACGGATTCCGAAATGAGCAATTTGGCGCCCGATATTGTACTCACTTCTATATTACTTAACTTAGAAAATATTGAATGGGCGAACTGGAAAGGAGTAACAATCAATAAAGCAAACGGATTGCCTGTCGATTTGAAAGTGGATCACAAACACAATCACTTCACCTTTCACTTCACAGGAATTTCACATTCCCATCCGGAGGATATACAATACCAGTATATGTTGGAAGGATTTGATGAAGATTGGCAATCGTTGACATCAAATGGATTTGCCACCTATTCTAACCTTCCCTATGACAACTTTACATTTAAAGTCCGTTCCATTGGCAGAGGTCAGAAATGGAGTGAGCCCATTTTGTACAATTTTCAAATTGAGCCACCCTTTTGGTACACTTGGTGGTTTATTTCGTTGGAAATTTTAGTTGGAATGGGTATGGTATGGAATATTGTGAGATGGCGCCGTAAAACACTGATTACCAGACATGAGAAGGAGAAATTCGAAATGAGATCAAAAATGTTGGCTTTAGAGCAAGAATCTTTAAACAGCAGCATGAACAGACACTTCATTTTCAACGCTTTAAACTCCATCCAGTACTACATCAACCGTCAGGATAGGCTATCGGCTAATAAATATTTAAGTGATTTTGCCAAGTTGATACGCAAGAATTTAGACAGTTCGAGCGATAATCTGACTACACTTCGAGACGAGCTGGAAAGGTTGGAATTGTATCTCAGGCTGGAGCACATGCGATTCAAGGACAAATTTGCGTATTCCATTCACGTAGATGAAAATCTGGACCAAGACGCTGTGAAAGTTCCGGCGATGCTCCTTCAGCCCTTTTTGGAGAACAGCATTTGGCATGGAATTTTACCAAAGAACATCCCTGGTCGAGTAGATGTAAATGTGGAGAAGAATGGCGATAGCATTGAGTTTACGATTACAGACGATGGAATAGGGATAGATAGCAGTCTTCGCAATAAATCAGGCAGTGACAGCCATATTTCCAAGGGAATGGCTATTACTTCGGGACGGATAGACTTGATAAAATTGATGACATCCCAACACATCGAATTGCTTGGTCCCTACGAACTCCTCGGCAATGAAGGTCAGACTATAGGCACTCAGGTTCGGATCGTTTTACCAGCAAATTTTAACGAACTTTTTTCAAATTAGTCTTGTATAAGCAAGGAAAAGATCTTACATTTGTTGGTAAATAGTCTCTCATTTTGAAGGCAATAGTGAAAATAGGATGGTTTTTGATAGCGCTCGTGTTCTTTTTGACCTCGTGTCATAAGTGCGAAGATGTGCTACCTGAAGATTCCGCTTATGAAAAATCTATTCGTGAAGATCAGCGTCCTACAGATGTAGAGATCCGTGATTTCGAGGAAGGGTTGCCTGATGATGGGATTAATGAGGATGATGCTGGCGGAGAAATTACCGATGACGACGACGATGAAGATGATGACGGCATCACGGATGACGATGATGACGATGATGACGACGACGATTCAAAGAAGAGCTCGAATTAATTTTTCTAAATAATATTTTAAAAAGGAACCGCACCAATTGGGCGGTTTTTTTGTGGTTTATGTCGCCGCTAATGGTATGTGAGATTTTGTCTTGCTCTAGCTCGGATTTGGCAGTTGGAAACTGTTGTACCGTTTATGTAAACCGTTTATGTATACCGTTTAACCCAGAATCCGCATTGGGATGCGTTATGAAGTGCTAAACCCCACAGATAGCAAGTGCTCTCGCAAGATTTTTATTTGATGGTGTATGTTCATACATCAAGAATAAAAATCGAGACAGTACTTGATATCAAAGGGGGTTAGCGCTGCAATAGATTTCCAATGCGGATTCTGGGTTTAAGTATCTGTAAAAGTCCAATTTCGTTTCACACCATTGGCTTGTAACAACTACTCCAACGGCATTTGCTGCTTCATGCGTATAAACCCGAATCACCCGATGGAGATATCGTAGTTCATGGGTCGAGTTATTGCTTCCCGCAGGCATTACCCTCAAGATACTTCCAATGCGCAATGCGGCATGGACTGTTTTATAAACAGAATTGGTATAATCGGTATGATCCCATGCATCACAGAAAGCTCATTACTTTTTTCCATCAGATTACTAATTATTTTAGTATATTCGCTACCTGAAGGACATCGCTTTCACCATCGCTCCGATTGTTTCTTCTAAGAATGAAAGCCTGTTGGTATTCTCAGTTGAGAAAATCCGAAAGGGCCACGTTGTGGGTGTCTATTATATGGAGATAAGGAAACATGAGCGAACGATCTATTATTCACTTGGACCTCGACACTTTTTTTGTGTCGGTAGAAAGACTATTGGACAGCAAATTGAACGGACTTCCCGTGCTGATCGGAGGTACTTCCGACCGTGGCGTAGTGGCCTCGTGCAGTTATGAGGCAAGGGCCTTTGGTGTCCATTCGGCCATGCCTATGAAACTAGCGAAACAGCTTTGCCCGCACGCTATCATTATCCGAGGCAATTCATCCAATTACCTAAAATACTCGGACATCGTCAGTGAGATTGTAAAAGAGGCTGTCCCCGTTTTTGAAAAAACTTCGATCGATGAGTTTTATGCAGACCTCACTGGAATGGATCGTTTTTTCGGATGCTATAAATTCGCTAAAGAACTTCGACAAAAAGTAATTCGCGAAACCGGATTGCCGATCTCCTTCGGACTTTCGGCCAACAAAACTGTTTCGAAAGTTGCTACTGGAGAGGCTAAACCCAATAATCAGATTCGTGTGGACAGTGGAAATGAAAAGCCATTTCTCGCACCACTCTCCATCAAAAAAATCCCGATGGTGGGAGATAAAACCTATCAAATACTCCGCAATTTGGGAATCAGTCAGATCAAAACATTGCAGGAAATGCCAATGGAGCTGATTGAGCATGCACTCGGCGAAAATGGTGCTGCTATTTGGCGAAAAGCAAATGGAATTGATAACTCTCCTGTCATTCCCTTTCATGAACGTAAGTCGATCTCTACCGAACGAACCTTTGATAAGGATACCATTGATGTGGTAAAACTTAGGGGAATTTTGCTCGCGATGACCGAAAATCTAGCCTACCAACTGCGCAAAGGGCATAAGCTCACTTCGTGTGTGACCATGAAGTTGCGTTACTCCGATTTTCAAACACAGACCGTTCAGTGTCGAATCCCCTATACATCTGCCGACCACATTCTTATTCCGAAAGTACTGGAGTTGTTTCAGAAACTATACAACCGCCGACTTCTCGTTCGACTGGTAGGCGTGCGATTCAGTCATCTTGTAAGCGGAGGTTATCAAGTCAATCTCTTCGACGATTGTGAGGAAAGAATAAATTTGTATCAGGCCCTGGACAAGATGCGCAATAAGTATGGAGATCGGGCCGTCATCAGCGCCGCAGGCATGCAGGCACATTCCATCGGACGTGGCGAAAATCCATTTGACGGTGGACCACCGGTATTGTTGGCGAATAGGAGGCAGTGAGATCAATCTGTATTGCCCCCGAATAAACGTATTTTGATTGATTGTAATACGGTTTGGATTTATGCAATTGTCCAATATCGTTTCACTGCATTGAACTAAACATAAATCACAACGGCATTTACCACGTCATCCTGCAGCGCATTGCCCAAAGCAGACTTCCAATGCACAGTGCGGATTGGACCATTTAGAGGTTCCCTTTTAGCAGAATTGGTATTATTTGGATTAAACCCAGAATCCGCATTGGAAATCTATTGCAGCACTAACCCCCTTTGATATCCAGCACTTTCTCGATTTTTATTCTTGATGTATGAATATACACCCTCAAATAATCCCGCATTGCGCATTGGAAGTGTCTTGAGGTTGATGCGCTGCGGGATTCTCGAATCTACACGATGGAGCAAAGTAATAGTTCGACCTATGAATTCCGATATCTCCATCGCGTGATTCGGGATAATACCAATTCTGCACAATAAATAGCCCATGCTGCATTGCGCATTGGAAGTTTTTTTGGGCAATGCGCATAAGCATCTTGCATGCACGAAATAGTAAATGCCGTTGTAGTAGCTGTTGTCTGGGCTGAGCCGAGATTAGAGATACATAAACCCAAATCAAGCGATAGAAAAATTGCACCCTAATTTTGCCGATGAATGCAGTATTCTATCGCTTAGATTTGAGAATCCCGCACGCATTC
>Ga0209490_10000233_pt1 | contig 59788 bp, 47 predicted proteins | sample MAT06_FD_187209 | JGI IMG/M metagenome (GOLD analysis project Ga0209490, IMG submission 187209) | Freshwater microbial communities from Lake Fryxell liftoff mats and glacier meltwater in Antarctica - MAT-06 (SPAdes) (version 2) | ecosystem: Environmental > Aquatic > Freshwater > Ice > Liftoff...
AATGCTGAAGGATGCGAAAGCGCTTGCAGTGTGGATGTTGTGGTAAATGACAATCCTACTTGTTTGATTTCCGGTGACATATCAATTTGTCTTGGACAGTCAACGCAACTGTGTGTTGCACCCGGATTTTCTTCATATATATGGAGTAATGGCGCGACCACAAATTGTATTTCTGTTGGTACAGCCGGCACTTACTCCGTAGTTGTTCAGAATGCTGAAGGATGCGAAAGCACTTGTAGTGTGGATTTATTTGTAAGTGATAATCCCACTTGCTTGATTTCCGGTGACATATCAATTTGTCTTGGACAGTCAACGCAACTGTGTGTTGCACCCGGATTTGCCTCTTATTTATGGAGTAATGGCGAAACAACAAATTGCATTTCGGTTAGTACAGCCGGAATTTATTCCTTAGTTGTTCAAGTTGCATTAGGATGCGAAAGCACATGCAGTGTAGAAGTATTTGTAAGTGATAATCCCACTTGCTTGATTAGTGGTGACATATCAATTTGTCTTGGACAGTCAACGCAACTGTGTGTTGCACCCGGATTTGCTTCTTATATATGGAGTAATGGCGCAAGCACAAATTGCATTTCAGTTGGTATAGCCGGCACTTACTCCGTAGTTGTTCAGAATGCTGAAGGATGTGAAAGCGCTTGCAGCGTGGATGTTGTAGTAAATGATAATCCCACTTGTTTGATTACCGGTGACATATCAATTTGTCTTGGACAGTCAACGCAACTGTGTGTTGCACCCGGATTTGCTTCTTATATATGGAGTAATGGCGAAACAACAAATTGCATTTCTGTTAGTACAGCCGGAATTTATTCCGTAGTTGTTCAAGTTGCCTTCGGATGCGAAAGCACATGCAGTGTAGAAGTATTTGTAAGTGATAATCCTGTTTGTCTGATCAGTGGCAATCTTTCTATCTGCGAAGGACAATCAGCTCAGCTTTGTGTTGCGGCAGGATTTGCCTCTTATTTGTGGAGTAATGGATCTACTTCAAATTGTATTGTTGTGAGCGAACCGGGCGAGTATTTTGTGGTGGTTCAGGGTTCTGTGGGATGTGAGATGACATGTAGCGCGATTGTCGAAATGTTTGAACTTCCAATTTGTGAAATTACAGGTGGTTTGATCACATGTGAAGACCAGGTTGCTACAATTTGCGCGCAGGATGGCTTTGCGTCGTATCTCTGGAGTACAGGTGCAACATCAATTTGTATAGAAATTACAATGCCCGGTTCGTATTCAGTAACTGTAACAAACACATATGGATGTAGCTCAACTTGCGAAACCATTGTTAATGAGATTCCGAACAATATTCCTGTTGCAGATATTATGACTCCGATCGAAATTGAATGTATAGAATTGATACCTGACATATATCCAACATTTACTGATGAAGATGGAGATATTCTTCAAATTGAATGTTCAGAACAGCTAATACTGGAGGAATGTGGTTACACCATCGTTCGCACCTGCACTGCTACAGATCTGTGTGGTGCTAGCGCTACATCCATGCTTATAATTCATGTTACAGATACGTTTGCCCCCATATTTGAAGAGCAGCCACCAGTGTTAAGTATGCCTTGCGAAAGTTGGACATTCCCTGGAGCAACAGACAATTGTGATTTGGATGTAGAAGTTACTTTGTTGTCAATGTATCCGTTGTCGGGTGAATGCAACAGTTGGTGGCAAGCTACTTTCATTGCAGTTGATGATTGTGGAAATTCCGATACATTGAATGTTTTACTGCATTTGTACGATAATGTAGGACCGGTGTTTTTGAATGTTCCACAGGATAGCTTGCTTGTATGCGATGGAATAATCCCTGAGGTACCGAATGTAACGGCGTACGATGAATGCGGCGATGTGTTAAGTATTGAATTTACAGAAGTTGATTCAGGATCGGGATGTGAAGCTGGAATAACGCGCACTTGGACAGCGATAGACAATTGCGGGAATATGAGTGTAGCATCTTATACTATTTATATTGATAATCAAGCCCCGATTTTTGAGATAGTTCCGGGTGTTTTGGAAATCTCTTGTGCTGATTGGGGCCCTCTGTATTATCCTACAGCCGCAGATTCTTGCGATGTTGATGTTGATGTAGAACTTCTGACTTTCTATCCTTTATCAGGAGAGTGCAATAATTGGTGGCAAGCTACTTTCATTGCATTTGATGATTGTGGAAATTCCGATACGTTGAGTGTTTTATTGGATTTGTACGATAATGTAGGACCGTTGTTTTTAAATGTTCCACAGGATACCTTGCTTATATGCGATGGAATAATCCCTGAGGTACCGAATGTAACAGCGTACGATGAATGCGGCGATGTGTTGAGTATTGAATTTACAGAAGTCGATTCAGGCTCCGGATGTGACGCTGGATTAACACGAATCTGGACGGCAATAGACAATTGTGGGAATATGAGTGTGGCATCTTATACCATATACATGGATACTCAGGCGCCGGTTTTTGAGTCCATACTCGGTGTCTTAGAAGTCTCATGTTCTGAATGGGGACCATTGTCTTATCCGATAGCACTCGATTCATGTGACGTTAATGTGGATATTGAACTTTTGACATTCTATCCATTATCTGGTTCATGCAATAGTTGGTGGTCAGCAACATTTTTGGCGGCAGACGACTGTGGAAATACTGATTCACTTTCGATTTTAGTTCACTTGATCGATACCATGGCCCCAAACATTCTGAATGTGCCTCAAGATTTAGTCTTGGATTGTGGTGAGGAAGTTCCTCCAGTGCCACTTAATGTGACAGCCGAGGATAATTGCGGAGAAGTTGAGTCAATCATTTTTGAAGAGACATTTACTGGAGTGGGATGCGATTTAAACATTGTGCGCACATGGACTGCAACAGATTGTTCTGGCAACGAGGTAGCTGTTTCACAGAATATCTCGTTTCAAGATTTGGACGGAGGCATTCCTGGAACGAATCCGATTGCATATTTGAGTGTTGATATTACGGATGTTTTCCCCAACCCAACCAATGTTACATCCACTGTTACCATTACTACCGCTGAATTTGGAGAAATGGAACTGGTTTGCATATCAACAGTGAGCAATCATGTTGCCCGAATATTTAAAGGTAAAATGATGGCAGGTGAAATACGAAGTTTTCAAACTCCTTCTACTCTTCCGGACGGAGTCTATTGTATAAAATTGATAAACACGACCACAGGAGAAGGCGATTCTGAAATGTTGTTGGTGGAGTAAAGGGCTTTTTTTACTTGTTTCCTTACTATTTACTGGGATTTTCGCGCAAATCTGACATATCAACTTTGTAATTTATTGAAAGAATAGTGTAACTGGGAATTACATAGGCTATTGGAATTTGGTACCGTGAGAATGACATGATAAGTTGGGAGAGGGGATATGGGAGTTGAAGATTGAGTGAATTGCAGAATCGGAACATTTACTTGTAATTATTTAACTGAGTTATGGAAAAACAAAGACGGAGTATAAATCTCTTTATAGTCGATGATGATCAAGAGGTGATAGTAGGCTTGAGAAGGTTTCTGGACCAGAAGTTTGGCAATAATATCAATATTACAGAATTTAACGAAGGTTCTATCGCGCTGCGAAGAGTGAATCAGTCAACTGATATTGTTGTATTGGATTATCAAACTGAAAAAAGAAGTGAAGAACATCTGATTAAGGAGATAAAGGCGATTAACCCTAAGACTCAAGTGATAGTTCTATCGACCAATGAAAATATTGGCATTGCAGTAGACTCATATCGAAATGGTGCCAATGATGTGGCTCTTGTGGGAGTGAATGCCAAGTCAAAAATTTCCACTATGATTTATGATGTGATCACTTTTCCAATTAGACTTATTGTTCGTGAGTTCGGAGTGAGCAAGTTCGTTGCAATTTTTCTTTTGACATTTATTACGATCGGTGTAATAGCTGTTATTTCAATGCAATTGCACAAAGCACAAGGACCGGGTTGAGTTCCAAAAAGATAAAAAGGGAAAAGTATGCTAAGCGTTAAGAAGGAAGGTGTCTTATTGGAAAAGTCCCATCATGGGTTTGAGAATGAAGGAGTTTTGAATCCGGCGGTAATTGCTGAAGGTGGGGAAATTCATATGTTTTACAGGGCTGTGAGTAAGGGGAATTATTCCAGTATTGGATACTGTAAGTTTTCAGATCCGTTAAAAATCGTATTGAGGCACGATGTGCCTGTATTGTTTCCTCAATTCGAATATGAGTCTCATGGTTGTGAGGATCCGAGGATTGTGAAAATTGAAGAGCTCTATTATTTGACATACACTGCGTTTGATGGTGTAAATGCCCTCGGAGCCCTTGCAATATCTCGAGACCTATTACATTTCGAGAAGCAAGGTCTTATTGTACCGCAGTTGACATATAAGCAGTTTAGCCGACTAGCCCATTCCAAAGAATCCATAAATGAAAAGTACCTGCGATACAATGACCATGGAGGACTTATAGAAAGGAACGGGAGATCTCTATTCATATGGGATAAAAATGTCATTTTTTTCCCTCGCAGAATTAATGGTAAATTATGCTTTCTGCATCGAGTTCGACCAGATATACAAATAGTGGCAGTCCAGAGTCTTGATGAACTAACGCCAGAGTTTTGGCAGAATTATTTTCTACACATTGAGGATTGTATTGCACTTGGACCAAAGTACGAACATGAAGTAAGTTATGTGGGTGGAGGATGTCCTCCCGTTGAAACAAAGGAAGGATGGTTGTTGATATATCATGGAGTTCGAGATTCTGTTTCGGGCTACATATACTCGGCATGTGCAGCTTTACTGGATTTGGAGAACCCAAGTATAGTATTGGCAAGGCTACCCTATGCTCTATTTCAGCCAGAATTCAATTGGGAAACCATTGGTGAGACAAGTAACGTGTGTTTCCCCACAGGATGTGTGGTAGAAGGTGATACTATGTACGTGTATTACGGTGCTGCGGATGAGCAAATTGCATGTGCATCATTTAGTATGACCGAATTGTTAAAGGAATTACTACTAAATAAAGAATGAGATGGGACAAAATGTAATAGCGAGAAATGCAGGCCAAACTTTATCTGGCTCATTGCATTATTATGGAAAGAGACAGGGGCGGAGAATAGCACCATCAATTGCAAGTGGGCAAGTTTTGGTGGTTACTTCATTCCCGCCACGTGAATGTGGCATTGCTACCTATTCTGCCGATCTGATAAAGGCCCTAGAGAATAATATGGATAGATCTGTACAAATTAGGGTTTGTGCAATTGAATCTCAGGTTGAAAGTCAGAATTATCCTGATATAGTTCGTTATATTTTGGACTCGGGCAATATGGAGTCTTATAAGAATTTGGCGTCATTGGTGAATTCAGATGATGAAATAATTCTTGTTCTTATTCAGCACGAGTTTGGATTGTTTAGAAGCAATGAAGAGAGTTTCATGAGACTTCTCAAAGAAATTAGGAAGCCGATTTTGATCGCGTACCACACTGTTCTGCCAAATCCGAATGATGAGTTGAAGAAGAGTGTTATCAGGATGGCTGAATTTAGTTCAGGCCTTATTGTGATGACTAATACTTCAGCTACTATTCTTGAAAATGAATATGATATTCATACCGATTTGATTTCGATAATTCCGCATGGTATACATCTGGTGGAGAACAAAGATGTATTGGAACTAAAGCGGAAATATGATTTTACAGGAAGAATTGTACTTTCTACATTTGGACTGATCAGTTCAGGAAAGGGAATCGAAACGACACTGCAGGCTTTACCTGAAATTATAAGTCAACACCCTACTGTTTTATTTTTAATTATCGGAAAGACACATCCAACAGTTGTAACACTCGAGGGAGAACAGTATCGTGAAATGCTCCAAGGATTAGTGAGGAGTTTGCGTTTGGAAGATCACGTAATATTTTTGAACTACTTTGTTCCATTGCAAGAGTTGCTGGATATTTTGCAATTAAGTGATATTTATTTATTTACTTCCAAGGATCCAAATCAAGCGGTAAGCGGTACCTTTTCGTATGCCACAAGTTGCGGTTGTGCGATCATTTCAACGCCCATTCCTCATGCCAAGGAGATACTTCAGAACGATGCCGGTGTAATTGTGGATTTTGGTGATTCTGCCCAACTTTCTAAAGCTGTGAATGCACTTCTGGAAGATGCAGAGCTTAAAAGCCAAATAAGTTCAAATGGTCTACATCGGATGGCGCCAGCGGCTTGGGAGAATTCCGCAATTGCACATGCACGATTATTTAGAAGCGCAAGTTCTGATTTGTTCGATTTGACTTATGCCATTCCCTCCATAAACTTATCGCACATTGAGAATCTAACCACCGATGTGGGCATCATTCAATTTGCTGTATTAGGAGCACCAGATATTACATCGGGATACACACTAGATGATAATGCTAGGGCTATGATTGCCATTTGTGAGCATTACGATCAGTCCCGCGACGAAAAGGACTTGAGATTGATTAGAATCTATTTTGATTTTTTGAAGAATTGCCTTCAATCTGAGGGATATTTTTTGAATTATGTGGATGAACATTGGAATTTCACGAGGCAGAATGAAGAGACGAATCTCGCCGATTCAAATGGAAGGGCAATTTGGGCAATTGGATTTTTAATTTCTAAGGCTGAGATATTACCCAACGCACTAATTTGGGAGGCGGAGGAGATGATGAATTTGGCATTAAAAAATGCGCACAAGATTCATTCTACTAGGGCAATGGCCTTTATTATTAAGGGGTTGTTTTATAGAAATTTGATCAAGACCGATCCGATTGATCTTGATTTGATTGAGCGAATAGCGGATAAGATGGTTAAAATGTATCAACATGAAGCATCCAAAGACTGGTCCTGGTTCGAGAGCTATCTTACATATGCGAACAGCCTTTTACCTGAAGCATTACTCTGCGCATGGATGTCTACAGGAAATTTAATTTACAGAGATATTGCAAAGTCAAGTTTCGATTTTTTACTGTCGAAAATCATGCATAACGATGGAATAAGTGTAATTAGCAACAAAGGGTGGTATCACAGAGGCGACAATAATCCAACCATTGTAGTAGGTGGTGAACAGCCAATAGATGTTGCCTATACTATTTTGGCTTTGAGTAAGTTTTACGAAGTATTTGAAGAGGAAGAGTATAGAGAATTAACGCTCACATCGATGAGTTGGTTTCATGGCAATAACCATCTGGGGCAGATTGTGTACAATCCATGCACCGGCGGCTGTTATGATGGCTTGGAGGACACATATATAAACATCAATCAAGGTGCAGAATCTACTGTGAGTTATTTACTTGCTAGGCTTGAAATCGCGAAATTTCAAAAAGGAGAGAAAATATCCAAAGTAAATATGCTGTCATCGTCAATGCTCGTGCAGAATTAGCAGAAATGAGTACATAATTCGCATATGGGAATTTTGTAATTTTTTGGATGAATAGTGTAACAATAAATTATAGGAGATGCCGCAATTTAGTTGCGTGATAATGATAGGATAATTTGGGAAGTGGAGAGGGAATTGGCGGAGCAACAGGAGCGAAAGTGATTTAGCTAATGCCAACTATCCTTGATTACAAAGACGAGTTGAAAAGCTGGTAAAACGCACGGATTAAGCAATGTGGTGTTCAAAAGTCTCTGCAAAGATTTGGAAGATTATTGAACGATTGGAAGTACTGAAGTGATAAGATGTTTTTCGTGATTTTATATATAAATATTTAGGGATACCCAGGTCACTGGTAAGCGGCAAGGTTAAGTGGTAGTTTTTGGCAAAAAATAGCTGCTTTCCGGTGATTCGGGGTTTTCGAAGTGTTTGCATAATTCTTTAGAAAGGAGAATTTAAGTTCAATTTGTAGTTTCTAAATATTGTGGTTTAAGCGTTAAGATAGATAAGGCACAACTCAATTGTTTGTGCCTTTTTTTCATGAGCGGAAGTGGAGTTTTATGGAGCACTGATCATTGTTTTTACATGCTGCCTTTTTAGAGTTTAAAACCATAAAAAAATTTGAGGAAGGTAAATGCAAAAGCATGGATGGTATATTGAAAATCGAGTTTCCTCGAATGGGGGTTGCTCTGTCGTAATAATGAAATCTAATCGACCATGTTGAGAAACGAAGAGCCGCAGAAATTTCCGTTTTTTATAAGAGCAACATATTTTTTGATCTTTATGTACGCATTGATCAGTATGCTCTTCATTGCAAAAGGATTAATTGTGACATTGATTTTTGCCACTATGTTGGCCATGCTGCTTAGTCCAGTCGTAAGTTTCTTCATAAATCTTGGTTTTAAAAGGATCTGGGGGGTCGTAGTTGTTGTATTCTTTGCTCTGGTGATCTTGGCAGGTTTATCTTTGCTGATTTTTTCTCAAGCCAGTATTTTAAGTGAGTCGTGGCCTGGACTTGTATTGCGTGTTCAAAGCATGTGGAATGATATGATGGCTTGGGTATCAAATTATTTCGATTTAAGTAGAAGTGAAATAAAGTATTGGAATGCAGAAGTGAAAACAGAGGTGTCAGAAGAAGGAACTGCCATCTTAGGTACTACAATTTCTACTTTGGGAGAGGCACTGAAGGCAACCGTAATTATTCCGGTTTACGTTTTTATGATTCTGTTGTATCAAGAGCATTTGGTAATGTTTGTGCAACGTGTATTTGGACCATATAACCAGAATAAGGTCTCTGATATCATGACAAACACGAAAGGTATCATCCAGAGTTACATTGTGGGAATATTTTTTGAGGTAGTCATTCTAGCGGTCTTAAATACTTTAGGACTTCTGCTATTAGGCATAGAGTACGCCGTACTTTTAGGAATTCTGAGTGCATTTCTGAATATTATTCCATATATAGGCGGCCTCATTGGTGTGGCCGTATTTATGCTGATAGCTTTGCTTACTAAATCGCCTGAGTATGTCTTCTATGTTTTAGGGCTCTATGCACTTATTCAATTTGTGGACAACAATTACATAGTTCCGAAAATTGTAGGATCACGTGTGAAGCTCAATGCGCTCACTTCATTGATTGCAGTTCTTGTTGGAGCTGCCCTTTGGGGTATTCCCGGTATGTTCTTGTCTATACCCTTAGCAGCTATTATAAAACTAATCTTCGACAGGTTACCGGAAATGAAACCTTGGGGATTTTTGATGGGTGAACCTGAGAAAGTGGAAATTGATAAAGTAGAAGTTGAGAAAGAGTAGGTTCAGTTCGCATCCAAGAGATGTGCGCGGTTTTGTTGCATAATACTGTTTGAATTTATGTAATAGTCCAATTTTGTTTCATTAAACTAGACATAAATTACACCTAGATATACGACTGCATGCATGCAAGATACTGCAGCGCATTACCCAAAACAGACTTTCAATGCGCAATACAGAATGGACTATTTATTGAGTTACATCGGTATAATTTGGGTTGTATGTCAATTTACTGGTCTATTTTGCCCTAGAAAGGATTTTCCACTTGTATTTACTTGCTACTATTGTGGTTTGAAGTTTCCCTAAAAATTAATTTCAGCGATATGAAATGGAGAATTGCGTTGAGCTTGCTTTTTGCATTGGTTCTGGCCAACTCATTCATGGCCCAAATCGATTCTACAGCAACATTGTGGAGGGATATTATGAAGAGCGACAGCCTTTTGTTTGAAGTAGGATTTAATACTTGTGACACGATCCAAATGGCTGCTATGATAAGCAGTGATTTTGAATTTTATCATGACATAAGTGGGAAAACAGGATCCAAAGACGAGTTTATGAATGACATCAGAAGTGGACTCTGTTCGATGAATTATCAAGCTATCCGAAAACTAGATTTGTCCACAGTTGAGATGCATACTTTCGCTGAAAAAGGTGTTATTTATGCTGTGCTACAAAACGGTGAACATGGATTCTACAAAACGCTTGAGAACGGAACCGAAGTACTTACCAGTGTAGGACGGTTTTCTCATTTGTGGATTCTTGATGAGAATAGTTGGCACTTGAGTAGGGCATATAGTTTCGATCACCAGATACCTGATAGGGATTGATAGGCTCCCATACAGAGTATAGTTTTCATGTTTCTAAATTTGGAGAAATGTCAAATGTTGTTCGGAAGCATTAGCTTGGTTTTAGAATTGCCAAGGGGCGAAAGAAGTCCAATGGGATATATTTGGTATTCATTTCTCAATCTTTGTAAGCAAATGAGTAGCTTTAGTTTACAACCTATTCTTGGCGATTCATTGGTCTCGATGGAGCCACTGCTAGAGTGCCATTTCGATGAATTATTTGCCATTGCGTCTGATCCTTTGATTTGGGAACAACACCCCAATCGGGAGCGCTACAAACCGGATGTATTCCGAAGGTATTTTGATGAGGGATTGGCATCTGGAGGTGCATTGATTGTTGGAGATGCAAAATCCAAAGAGGTCATCGGTTGTTCGTGGTATTATGACTTAAAGGAAAGCGAAGTTGCCATTGGCTACACTTTTCTGGGAAGAGAATATTGGGGACATACCTACAATAGATCTATCAAGAAACTTATGCTGGATCATGCTTTTCAGTTTGTCGACTCTGTTATGTTTCATGTTGGTGCTAACAATATTCGCTCTCAAACTGCAATGGGAAAACTTGGGGCAATAAAGATTGGGGAACAGATTATTGACTTTCCCAGTGAACCGAATCCGCATAATTTCGTGTATGAAATTACCAACGAGAGATGGCTTGAACTTCAGATGGCCTGAGAGTTTACAATTAGAACATAATAGAATATTGAGATTCAGGTTAGTTGAGAACTACAAGTATCCAAATGCGGATTCAGGGATTAAAGTTGTCATTATTTCCGAAGTCTTCACCGCGCAATAACGAAATTTTTTGTATACAGTTTATCTCCTGTTGCCAACTTCAGTATGTATTGACCGTTCTTCAAGTTGTGAATGTTGACTTTTTGGACATTACTTTCTCGGAACATTTGCCGTCCAAGTAAGTCAAAGATTTCAACCGTTTCAGTTTTTCGACTGAAAATGATTTCGTCTGTAGCGGGATTCGGGAAAATATTTATGGAGAAAGTTGTTTGTTCAAGCACATTCACTCCACTATTCGATGATCCTGGAGTTGGCCCATCTGTCATTTCAATGATATTTTCACCATCTACAGTTCTTTCTTGACTATTGTCGGGCAATGATACACAAGGTGTGAAATAATCGGTAACTCTGGGCGAGCCAGACTCTATTGATACGAGCCAGAGTTCTTCATCATTCGAATCCATTTTGAAATTGGCGTGCAGCGGACCTTGATAAGGATTGTCATCGAGCCATATCAAAATAAAATCTCCCGGATCGAGACTTACTTCTGGTAGAGGAAATTTGTTCCAATCATTTGATTTGTCGGTTAGAAATTTCCCAGAAAGTGAAAGTGGCTGATTACTTCCGTTGAATAATTCGACCCAACCATTAAACCCTCCATATTCATCTGCAATGGTAATAGTGTTGTTGCTCATAACTTCATTAATCACAATGCCTGGATTGGAATTGGTGAGCCATATCATTTTTGATTCACACGGATAATGCGAACCATCGGGGAGTAACAAGCGATAGTACAACCTGTCTTCATCTAAAGAGTGATTCCAAGATAGACTATAGATATTGTCGGAATCCTGAAGGTCTCCTCCTAGCCCTTGATCATTCAATCCGGGCAACACTGAGAAGTTTATATTGTCAGTAGATATTTCTAAAAGTACTTCACTAGCTTCTATTCCTTGGACATAGGTGCGGAACTCAATGAGGGAATTGAATACAAAGTTTACTTCTTCAACAAACAAATATTCGGGGAGCACTGTAGATATTTCAAAGGCTTCCAATTGGTCCAGCGCGCTTAGCCTCCTGAGATTTATATATTCTTCTATTCCATAATCAACATGAGGTTCACCCCATGCACTTGTAATCGAATTGAGAAAGGCAGCTTCATCAAAACCGAAGTCCAGTGGGCGGTATGGATCTGCCAATGCCGGCTCTGCGATAAGTGTATGCAGATTCAGCGCTTCGACAATTAGAACAGATTCATTGAAATATTCGTTTATGAATTTATTTACATAACTTGAAAATAGATTTCTTCCATATTCTGTTTCTAGTAGTCGATTGAACAATGGTCTTGCCTCTCCTTCGGGCGACCATTCGTACATATCGCGATCAGCCCAGTCGACACCAAACCAGTCTATTCCGAGCGTATTATCCAGATCATAGGGTATATATTCAAAAAGCCCTGTACTTTGATTGTGATATAGATAAAAATTATTATTGTTGAAAATATATCCATCCCAATTTCCCGAAAGTACATCTATAGCGGCAACCCTGAGATAACTTTCGATGTGAAATACTTTTTGCAATTCACAAATCAGATCTTCAGAAGGAGCATTATTGAGGATATTTATAAACTCGCTCAGATCTGAATAATCGTCTGCCCATTCATTTGTTTTCAGATCATAAGTGCGCGTTCCCCAGAGGCTAAATTGATATAGCTCCGGATTATTACCGAGATAGTCGAGATCTGCCGGATAGGTACATTTGTAAAGATTGCCATTTCCCTGCTCATCAAAGTACAAAGAAGCAAATTCTTCATCGATGTGTTCTTGATTCATATACAAACCACGATATTCATCATTTATGTAGAGCATTACAAATGAAGTTCGAGCAGACGGAACATTTGCATATCGGAACATATTATGGCACAACTTGCTTCTGATTATTGATGGGTCATTTTGCAGACCGATGAGATTCATTTTTTCAAATCCCTGCCAATTGAGTCCTGATTGAATTCCATTGAACGAGATTTGAAATGATTTTTTGTCGGCGTTGAGACTTGTATTTCCTCGTAGACGGATGGTTACGTTCTCGGCTGTTTCATTGAGCAATGAATTCACAAATTGAAAGGAACAGGCATATTCATTTTCTCCACTTTCTTCAAGAATCATTTGACTGAGACTATCTGACGGCAAGTAAATATGAACTAATGAAACTTCATCCTGATAAAATACAGGACCAAACAAGGGAAGAGTCGTTTGGCTATTTGTCTTTGAGACCGAAACCAAAGCCAGAAGAATAGATATAATCGTTATGCGCCAGGCACTAAACGCGTTATGTGAATTGGACATGTCCCAAAGATATATTGGTTCAACCCAGAATCCGCATTGGGATTCGCTATGAAGTGCTAGTGACAGTTATCCCGCATTACGTATTAGGGCAATTTTTGTAGAATGCGTGCGGGATTCTCAAATCTAAGCGATAGAATACTGCATTCATCGGCAAAATGAGGTTGCAATTTTTCTATCGCTTGATTTGGGTTTATGTATCTGTAAGATTCCAATTCCGTTTCGCTCCATTGGCCTATAAAAGTTACTTTGACGGCATTCACCACTTCAGGCTTATAGAAGAGTTTGGACTATTTAATAAGCAGAATTAGTATTAAATATCATTGTGATTTATGTTTAATTGAATTGAGTGAAACGAAGTTGGACTATTATATAGATCCAAACGGTATTACTCGTCTGAAAGGTCATAGATCGACCTTATAGGCGGTGAAGTGGGGCAGGTGCTCAAAAGAATTCGGATCACACTTCAGACTTTGTAGAGAGCTTTCCTATGTATTCTTGAGAGAATTAGGATGGTTTGTTATATGTCTTCTGAGTCCATTACTCACGAGGGACATTGAAAAAGGCATCCCACAATGATTTGAACCAATGGACCATGTTTTTGTTAAAGCAAGTGTTTATAAACATTCGGATTAGCGAAGAACTATTGATCCCAAGGGACACACAATATTCGTTAAAATAGTTAAAATTTAGGATTTATAGACTTTGAAGCAGATGAGTGAGTTGCTCGCAACAAATTTTAGAAGTGCGGTAAGTTAAGGAGTTTTGAGAGCGATTGGAAATTTGGATTTCAAATTTCCCAATTAATCTTGATCAAAGTCTATGGATTTTTGATGCATTAGGCTGTTTATTTGCCGCAGCCTAAAAGTTTTTCTCAGCATCAATATTACATCACTGAAAGAAATGAAGATTAACAGAGTTTTGTTTATTTTACTTTTCGCTACATTCCTTTGGGGATGCGGAAAATCAAGTGATCGACCTCAGGGCAAAACGGCCTCTGCATCCATGGCTGTTGAGGGTATCATTGTGAGAGCCGAATCTCTTTCCACGGTGGTGCAAGCCTCCGGAACACTTCTTCCTTTTGAAGAAACAGTCGTTTATCCCGAAGTGAGCGGTAGAATTGTTTCTGTGAGTATTCCTGAAGGGCAAAAAGTAAGGAAAGGTGATTTGCTAGTGAAATTGTTCGATGCGGACCTTCAAGCTCAACTGAAAAAGACTGAGGCACAAATAAATCTGGCCAAAGAAACAGAGAAACGGTTGGCAGAATTGCTTACTGTAAATGGAGTTGCCAAACAGGAATACGATCAATCTATGATGCAACTTCGGGTGTTAGAAGCCGATGCTGACATTATTCGAGTATCCATATCAAGAACAGAGATAAGAGCACCTTTTGATGGAATTGTAGGCCTGAAAAAAGTGAGTGTGGGCGCACTTGTAAATTCGCAAATTCCGATATGCACCATTCGAAGCGCCGCTCAGTTGAAATTGGACTTTGCGATACCTGAGAAATATGGCTCCCTCGTTCAATCAGGCAAAGAAGTTACATTTACTTTAGGTGGAGATACCAATGTATATATAGCCAAGGTGATGGCAACGGAACAATCAGTGGAAATGGAAACGAGAAATTTGAGAATTCGAGCAAATGTGACATCCAACTCTTCTTCATTGATCCCCGGTGCTTTTGCCTATGTTCAGTTGCCTCTTGGAATAGATGAATCAGCCATTTCTATTCCAACACAATGCTTGATACCTCAAGGAAGGAAAAAAGTTGTTATAGTAAATCGATCTGGCAAGGCAATATTTACGCCTGTTGAGACAGGAGTCCGTCAAAATGATAAAATAGAAATAACTAATGGTCTGCAAGTGGGCGATACGATTGCGTCAACAGGTATATTATTTCTAAGACCGAATTCACCGCTTGTATTCTCTAATTTGAAGTAATGAATTTCGCAGAACTTTCAATTCGTAGACCTGTACTGGTGGTGGTGATGAATGTCATCATTGTTTTCTTTGGTATACTGGGATACCAATATTTAGGGATCAGAGAATATCCCGCCATTGATCCTCCGAATATAACGGTTCGAACGAGCTACAGCGGCGCGAATGCTGATATTGTAGAATCTCAGATTACCGAGCCACTTGAAAAATCTATCAACGGTGTTCAGGGAATCAAATCCATTTCGTCTTCCTCAGCTCTTGGAAACAGCACCATCACTATAGAATTTGATCTCAGTGAGGATTTGGAGAGAGCTGCTAATGATGTGCGCGACAAAGTTGCTCAGGCTCTTAGCAATTTACCTCAGGACATTGATGCGCCTCCTGTTGTATCAAAGGCTGATGCAACTGGAGATCCAATCATATTTATGCCAGTACAAAGTTCTACTCGTTCGATAACAGAACTAAGTGAATATGCTGAGAATGTACTGCTAGAAAAAATTCAGTCGATTCCTGGTGTAAGTGCAGTGCAGATTTATGGTCTTAAAAGGCCCTCTATGAGACTGCGCATTGATCCTTCAAAACTGATGGCGCATGGAGTTACTATACAAGATGTGGTAGCAGCTCTGAATAGAGAGAATGTGGATCTACCCGGAGGGAAAATCCGTGGAGATGCAACCGAACTCAATGTTAAGACTTTTGGAAGACTAACATCGGAGGCAGATTTTTCGAACCTCATTATTCGTCAGGAAAGTGGTCAGGTGATCAGAATGAGCGATGTTGGGTGGGCTGAAATTGGCGCAGAGATTGAGGAGACATCTGCTCGCAGGAATAATGCATATAACGTATCCCTCGCCATCATTCCGCAGCCCGGATCTAATTACGTTGATATATCAACAGAATTTTATAAACGATTCGAAGAAATTCAAAAAGAGCTTCCATCTGATATTATTATTGACATTGCCCGCGACAAATCACGTTTTGTTGTTCAAGCTATTTCAGAAGTAGAAGAGACTTTGCTCATTGCTTTTATCCTGGTTGTATTGATTGTATATGCCTTTTTCAGGAATTGGAGCATAGCATTGCGACCCCTAATCGACATTCCGGTGTCCATCATTGGGGCCTTTTTCGTGATGTATCTATTTGGTTTTTCGATCAACATTTTGACATTGTTGGCTATCGTTTTGGCGACTGGGCTTGTAGTGGATGATGGAATAGTTGTAACCGAAAACATTTATAAGAAGATTGAAAAGGGTATGGATAAATATACCGCAGTGAGGTTAGGTGTAAAGGAGATTTTCTTTGCTGTCATATCTACCTCAATTACATTGGCGGTCGTGTTTATACCTGTAATATTTTTGGAAGGATTTACAGGTAGACTGTTCAGGGAATTTGGAGTCGTACTGGCTTCTGCTGTATTGATTAGTGCTTTTGTGTCATTGACTTTAACACCTGTTCTCAACTTGAAACTCACAAGGGAAGGGGCAAAGCATTCGTGGTTCTATGTTAGAACGGAACCTTTTTTCAGAGGTATGGAAAATACTTATCGCAGATCCTTACTGTCTATTTTGCGCAGAAGATGGATAGGTCTTGGGATGGTTGTTATATGTTTAGGAATGATGGTGTTTTTATTTAGTCAATTGAAGTCTGAACTGGCTCCACTTGAGGATAGAAGTAGTTTGCGCGCGGCAGTTACGCTTCCTGAAGGATCAGATTTTGACATGACAGATCGCTTTATGTCTGAAGCATCTCAGTTGGTCATGGACAGTGTTCCCGAACTGAAGATGGTTTTCGGAATTGCTTCGCCATCTATGCGAGGGCAAGGTGCTGCCAATAGTGGCTTTATGTTTTTGATGTTGAAAGATCAAGATGAGAGAGAGGCAAGTCAGCAGCAGGTATATGATAGAATGACTCGAATGTTTTCCGGGATGCCTCAGGCGCGAGTATTTCCTAATCAGGAGCCTACCATTTCAACATCACTATCATCGGGAAGTCAGCTCCCAGTTCAGTTTGTATTGCAGAACCTTGATTTTGCTAAACTAGAGAAAGTACTTCCACAATTTATGGATTCCATAAGACAAGTGCCCATATTTGGAAATGCTGATGTGAATCTAAAGTTCAACAAACCTGAGCTGCAAGTCACCATCGACCGATTGAAGGCAAATGAGTTGGGAGTTTCGGTATTGGATATTAGCAATACTCTTCAGTTGGCATATAGCGGCAGAAGGTTTGGATATTTCATGATGAATGGAAAGCAGTACCAAGTTATTGGTCAGGTAGAACGCGAGCACATGGACGAACCTTCTGATTTATCTACTCTATACGTTCGGAACAACAGAGGAACACTCATACAACTTGATAATCTTGTTTCAGTTGAGGAAACAAGCGAACCCCCTACAATTTTTCACTACGACCGATATAAAGCAGCGACCATTTCTGCTTCGCTGGCTCCTGGATATACAGTAGGAGATGGCATTGAAGCGATGGAAAAAATTGCTGCTACAGTACTGGACTCAAGTTTTGAAACAACACTTTCAGGTGCTTCGCGCGATTTCGCAGAAAGTGCATCGAATACATCTTTCGCATTTATTTTGGCATTGGTACTTGTATATCTCATACTTGCTGCACAATTCGAAAGTTTTAGGGATCCCTTTATTATTATGCTTACAGTGCCACTTGCTTTGGCTGGTGCACTGCTTTCTTTATACCTATTCGATCAAACATTGAATATATTTTCTCAAATTGGAATGATTATGTTGATTGGTTTGGTAACGAAAAATGGAATTCTAATCGTGGAGTTTGCCAATCAGCAAAGAACGAAAGGTTTAGAAAGGGCAGAGGCCGCAATGGAAGCCTCGGTTTCGAGATTGCGACCCATCCTTATGACAAGTTTGGCAACAGCGCTCGGTGCATTGCCCATTGCACTCGCCTTAGGAGCGGGTGCTCAAAGCAGGATTCCATTGGGAATTGCAGTTGTTGGTGGTATATTGTTTTCACTTTTACTCACTTTATATGTCGTGCCAACCTCATATACATACATCGCTTCAAAAAAGGTGAGAAAGAATATTTCCGAAAAACCTACTGCCGAATGAAGCAAATAGCTCTAGTTATATTTTTTCTCTTTTTGCACTGTGTGGAATCTATTTGCCAAGTAGATTCACTGTCGTTGGAGCAGACAATATCCGAAGCAATGGAGAAGAACTATACTGTGAGAATTGCGCGACTTGATAAGGAAATCGCTGAGATTTCAAATACACGCGGAATGGCAGGTCAATCCCCATCTGTTGCTGCCGGAGTTGCCGACCAATATTCTACGAATAATATCTATCAACGTTTTTCTACAGGTCAAGAGATTAGATCCTCAGATGCCGCAGGCAATAATTTGACAGCATTTATAGCTTTAGACTGGACCATATTTAGTGGATTTAGAATCTCCATAGAAAGAGACAGGCTAGAGATGATGGAGGGTCTTGGGGAAATTCAATTGAAGAACCAAATGGCTCAAACAGTGAGGGATGTTACTGTATCCTACATGGCACTTTTGAGGATTTCAAAGCAATATATGCAGGCTAAAGAAATAGCAGGATTGAATGAAGAACGTTCTATTTTGGCGAAAGCATCTTTCGATGCAGGTGTGGCGGGAAAGTCATTGTGGCTTCAAGCAGAAGTGGATAAAAATGCTCAATTGCAATTGCTGAGATCACTCGAAATTCAGATGACACAACTGCGACAAGCTATCAATCTTTTAATGGGTCGAGATCAAAATTCAACGTGGGCGGTTTCACATCGTTCTCAGTTGAAAGTGTTGGAGGATGAAATGAAAATGAGGGGAGAAGTTTTATCCTCTAATTTGGAGTTGAAGATTGCCGCTCAATCAGTGGAGCTCTCCGAACTTGTTGTGAAATCTATAAGTGGCGAGCAATTGCCGACAGTGGTGGCGAGCGGCGCATATAATTTTTCCAGAACAGATAATTCTGCCGGCTTCTCACTGCTGAATCGCAATTATGGACCTGTAGCAGGTGTAAACATCGGTATTCCATTATTTACAGGTGGTACAATCCGAACGAGAAAAGAACTAGCTGTTCTTGGAGTAGAAAGATCGAATTTGCAGATGGATGAAATTGAGTTGAGGTTGCTTACTGGCTTCGATTCACAATTTACAGTGTACAAAGGTTTTTATAATATGTATGCTCTTCAACAACAAACCGTTGAAATGGCACGCGAAAATTTTCAGATAGCAAGTGATCGCTTTCGTTTGGGACAAGCTGGTATATTGGAGGTTCGTGAAGCGGAATTATCCTATCAGAATGCGCAAACCCAATTGAATGAATTAGAGTACGAGATCAAGATAGCGGAGACAGAGCTCTTGTTACTTTCAGGAAAGTTGTAGCGCAAAATGCTCTGCAGGAATCTATTTTTTTATTAGATCCTGAATCAACGAGTTCAAGTTTTTCTGGTATTTGTATAGATCATTGATGCGAAATTCTATAATTTCTTCTATTCGGTCCAAGAAGATTTGGTTTTCATCCATTGCAAATACTCCGCAAGCTTGAGCGAGAAGAGCCCACTCAGCGGAGATATGTTTTTGTTCATGGGTTGCTAGAATAACAGGTTTTCTATTAATTATTTGACTAAATGCCATTTGTAGCGCTGAAGTTCTAATTCCCTTGAATTGTTTATTTATGTTTTTGCGAATCAATATGTTTAATTCCGTTACATCAGTTGGCGTATTTGGCGTGAGCATAAGAGCCATATTACTCTCCGTAAATCGCAAAAGTGTTTTCTCATTACTGCGATATCCCGGTTTTAAATTCATTTTCGCTTTTTCTTCTTCAGCGAGTTGTCTTAATTTTTTGTCAATTGATCTGAATCCATGTTTGTAGTAGAACCAATAGGCTCCTGATTTGATTCCATCGGGATTGTCTTGCCCAAATTGGTAGGCTTCTATTTCAATAAAGTCGATATCAAAACATTGTTTATAAACGTGCAGTATTTCTCCCATTACGATTCCCGATTCACCTCCGCGGTATGGTTCGAAGATATTTATTCCAAATCGCGCGCGTTTACCGAATACCCATGCTCCACCATAAGCAGCCGGTAGTCCGTTTTTGAAAAGGGTAAAACCGAAATACGTTTCAAATGGCAATTGACGCAAGACAGTCATGCCGAAAATGGCTACGCTAATTCCGCGTTGAAGATCAAATAGCTTGAGAGATTTGGGTTCCATGAAGGTGGCAGGATCCGTTTCTCGGGCGGTTAAAGCCATTGTATTTTTTAAGCAGTCGCATACTTCAATTCTTTCATTGGGGGCCATCAGCCGTTCTGGTGCCAAAGGAGAATTGAGTATTGCAATGAAGTCATATTTCCTCAGAATTTCGGTGTGATAAAACACACTCTTCATCGCAATGCGATTATAGGTCCTTGAAAACTGCTCATTCTTCGGAGAGAGAGTAGAGTACAACTCAAGTGAATCAAAAAGATAGTCTTTAATCCATGGTTGATTATTAAGCGTAGCGAACGAAGAAACGACGAATTCATCTCGTTTGTTTTCCTGGATTCCAAGCTGTTCGAATAGCTCCTCCCAATTTGCAGAGTCATCCACATCAAGTCGTTCAACATAAGGCAGTACATTCTGAAGCACTGAACCAGGTAACGTTGAACTTTGTTGATGGTAATCGAAATAGAAAGAGCAATTTTCTCTGGTTGATATCCATTCTAGGAAATCGTGCGAAAACTGTGTGATAGTATTAGTATATGGAAGACCTGAATTGATGAGTGAGTAGGGAAGAGAGTGAACGTTTTTCTTTAAGAATGCACTTATTTTGCGAAGCAGTTTTTCTGCCAAATTTATTTCAGGGGCATCAGTTGGGTAGGCCAAGATGAACAATAGTAGATCGTGATAAACGGGTAAATGTTTGTACAATTGAATTTCACTTTTGGTCAATTCTTTCAGATATACTTGGAGAGCATATCTATCGTTTGAAGATATAAGTGCTTGTATTTTATTTATATTTTTTGCGTTCATTCGGAAAGATCTAGGTTCAAATATAATCTCTTATTTCAATGGGAGTTTCGGCGCGAAGGGTTCAGAGAGATAATTCGAATTGTTTTCATATTTTTTTGTTTAGGTCGAAATGTGAAAGACGTTTTTAGGAGGTCAGTGAATTGGGTTGAAGGGCACTTCCGACAGTAGCTGAACCAACATGACAACAATCAGTACCGTGTTTTTTCAATTGTCTTATATTGCCCTAAATTAATCTCAAGAACGATGTCAGATCAACAACTTCATCATCTATTTAACCATTTGCCTTCTATTGGACTGATCATTGGTGTAATGGTCATGATAGTATCCTTACTTTTTAAAAAGTCACAGGCGTTAAGTGCGGGCGCGATTATTCTGCTCATATCTGGATTGAGTGTACTTCCAGTGAATAAGACAGGCGAGGACACGGAAGAGAGGATAGAGCAGATAGCAGGTGTAAATGAGAGCGCTATTAAAGACCACGAAGAAGCGGCAGAACAAGTTTTGCCTTTTGCAATTGCTTCAGCAGTTTTAGCCCTTTTTTATTTAGTGGCAGCATGGAAGGGATGGAAGTGGTCGAATACGATCGCCATTGCCGCATTGTTGGTGGCTGGGATGGCTATCTATTTTGTGATCGAAGCTTCACACAGGGGCGGACTAATCCGTCACCCCGAATTGGATAGTGCTGCCATAGCTCCTTTAGTGGGTGGAGGGGAAGAGAATGAAGAAGATGATTAATTTTAATAGATTGAAATTAAAAGGCTTTCCGGTTGGAGGGCTTGCCCAAACAAAATGAGTGGTCTGATCCATTCTCGTTACCAATCGACTGAAATTTTTTTAGTGGTTATCTTAAATGATTGATATTGTAGGCTTGGACATATATCATGCATTTGCCATTGAATGAATTGGTGTCTAACTATAGCACCGTAATAAAGAAGAAGTTGGCGCTCATTGGTCTTTTAAAGTTGAATCGGTCTGTTTGCATCTTGGAAGAACCGTTTAATGGACTGGACTTGGAGTCGAAGGAGATTTTAGAGATCGTTACGAGTGAACTGAAAAATTCTGGCAAGACTGTTTTACTATCGTCTCACATACTGAGTCCGCTATTAAATATTTGTGAGGAGATTCAATTTTTACTGGAAGGTCAGATTCGAAAGTCGTGTGACAGGTCAGGTTTTTCAGCAATTGAATCTGATGTATTTGGTGATTTTGAGGAAAAGATGAAAATAGATGTTCGGAGTGCAATGTGAGAAGTGTCAGTCGAACTCAGTCTAAATAGGGCACAAATGAAATAGTATTTATTTGTTGTAATGTCGAATAGGTATACCGCTTGTGCATCTGTATTAGTCTAATTTCGTTTCACTCCCTTGGCCAATAACATTTACTCTAACGGCATTTACCACTTCATGCTTATAAAATAGTTTAGGACGATTTTATAAGTAGAATTGGTCTTATCTGTAATGATCCAATACCTTTTCACTCCATTGGCCTGCAATACCGTTTGGATTTATGTAAAGGTCTAATTTCATTTCACGACATTGAACTAAAAATATATTAATTTACATGAGGATTACTTGTTGATACGCTGATTGAACGTCGGTTTGTATGTATCACTGATCGGAAGAGGTGTGCTTTGGATGTAAACCCTGTTGCGTTCTACATAGTTTACTTGGTTTAGAGAAATGATATAGGATCGGTGTATTCGCATAAACCTTTCGGAAGGGAGAGATTCTTCAAAGGATCTCAAACTCTGAAGAGTGAGGATTTTTTTTTCTTTGGTGATAATGGCTACATAGTCTCTTAAACCTTGCAGATACAGTATGTCGTCAAAAGGTATCCTCAGTATTTTGTATTCGGCTTTTACAAACAAATGAGATTCTTCCTCAGTCTTCGCAGTAGTATTAGTTTTGACTTTGTTGTGTATTCCATGGAATTTTTGAATTGCTACTAGGAATCTTTCAAATGCAGCAGGTTTTACAAGATAATCCAAGGCATTGTATTCAAAACCTTCTATCGCATATTCTGGAAAGGCGGTTACAAGAATCACTTGGAGTTTTCCGTTTAGAATTTTCATCACTTGAACACCTGTAATCTGAGGCATTTGTACATCCAAAAATAAAATGTCAGCACTATTATTTTCGATCCACTGGAGGGCATCGAGGGGTTTGGTGAAAATTCCAGCCAACTCTAGTCCGGGGGTTTGTTTGATGTACTCTGATAGAAGTTGCGCAGCGAGAGGTTCATCGTCCAAAACAAGGCAACGTATCTTTTGATCAATGCTCATAATTGCATTTTCAATTGAACCATGAATGTATGCTCTTCCTCTAGAATGATGAGTGAATGTTTTCTAGGATAGATTAATTCAAGTCTCCTTCGAACATTGTCGAGCCCTACACCTTCTTGATTATCTGATTTGATTGACAAACGTTTATTTTTCACAAGGAAGTTGAGCTCAGTTTCTTTCTCCATTTTTAGATCAATAACAATGGGATGCATTGGATCCTGAGTGTCGCCATGTTTGAAAGCATTTTCGACAAAGGCTATTAGGAGGGCCGGTGGAATAGTTTGATTTCCAGAATAAATGATTTGAATATCCGCATGAATATTTCCAAATCTCAATTTTTGAAGTTCTATATAGTCGTTCAAAAATTGGACCTCCTCTTGCAACTCTACTTTTTCGCGTTGTTCATAGAGCATATACCGAAGAATAGACGACAGCTTTTCAATTGCAACAAGCGATTGGTCGGACTTTTGGAATACCAAGGAATATATGCTGTTGATGCTGTTGAATAGAAAGTGTGGATTGATTTGAGATTTGAGCAATTGTAGTTCAGCTCTCATTTTTTCTTGAAGCAGTTTTTGTTGTGTGTTTATTTTATTTACAAAGAAGAATACCAACCCAAACGATCCATAAGTAACAGTGTAGTAAATATTATCAACGAAGTAATATTTAAGAGAAACAGATGGATTATAGTTTGTCTGATTGAAGATCCATAATCCTAATTTTTCTTGAATAAAGAACCTGGTGCCAATCAATATTGGAATAAGAATGGTTATGCCTAGAATGGTATACCATATTTTTTTTCTTGAGTAAAAGCGAAGAAGAAAAAGGAATACTGCTAATGCTTGTATGTAAAAGGCAACAAAACCAGTGAGCAACACATCGAGGTTGCTATTAAACCACCATTTGAAATCTTGATCTAGTGCGATGCTTAGCATGTCTCCGATTACTTGTAGAATCAGAAAGTAGCATGTAAATAGTAGGGAAAAAATTCCCCATGTTTTGAAGGAGATCATATTCTTTTGCAGAGATACGCAATGATTTGCGAATGACCTTGGCTCTGTCTGCAAACGACGGGAATTTGTCTTCCAATTCATTTGGCAGATGGAAAGTTCTGAATTGGAGATAGCTTCGGCCTAGCGGACGATTTCTTGCCTTTGTGATAAGTTGATTAATGTAATGTTGTTCAAACGAAAATCATTATTAATATGAAGACAATTTTGACAGCATTGATTTTGTGCAGTGCTATTTGGTTGAGTGCACAAGTAGATCCAGATGACATTCTTGTGGGAAATGATGAACAACCTATGGTATTGCTTGTCGGATCTTTTCATTTCGCCTATTACAATTTAGATGCACATGTGGTGAACGAGGAGGATCAAGTAAATGTTCTGTTGCCTCATCGACAGAAGGAAATGGCAGAACTTGTCAGTCATATTTTACAGTTTAGACCGAATAAAATTGTTGTAGAATCGGGGCCTAATACAGGTTATCTGATGCATCGTTATCGGGAGTATGGAAAGGGAGTACATAAACTAAGGGCCGATGAAATGGAACAGATAGGCTTTCGGATTATGGAACGAATGGGCTTGGATACTATATATGGTGTTGATGCCGGTACGTTGGTGGGTTCGCTTTACGATCACAAAGATTCATTGGTGCTTCGACCGATACTTGATAGCATTTTTGATGAATGGGATTTTAGAAGTGATGACGGGATAAGTAGACGTTATTCGAGATATTATAGAGCTACTGACAGCCTTGAATTGCGACAATCATTGTTGGAATCTTTTATTGCAATGAATAGCGAGAAGTCCTATCAAAGAGGATATGGCGCATATTTAAATGGAGACTTCGAACTTGGAGAATATGAAGGTTCTGATGCACTGGCGCTACATTGGTACAGTAGGAATCTTAGAATTTTTCGCAACATCAAGCGAGTGGCAAGTTCGCCTAAAGATCGCATTCTCGTTTTATATGGAGCAGGACATATGGGGATTTTACACCATCTTTTTACTTGTGATCCTAGCTTTATATTGGTTTCGTTTAAAAATCCAGGAAGTAAGTGATTGGGATGTTCTTTTGGAATGGAGGCTTCAGTCAGTTTGTGTTTACATATTTAAAGCCATGAAGAGAACCTTTGTTCTTTCTTGTTTCATTATCGCTTTGGTCGCTTGTTGCAAGGTGAAATTGATCACACCCACACAGACCAATGTTGAATCAGGAATATCAAAGTACCCTAATTTAACTCTAGCGTAGTTGGAATTGGGTAGGGCCCTTATCAAGCTAATTGCGACATGTGCATGAAATGCACAGACCTTCATCTTTTAGCGAATCACTGTGGAATGATATTGTACGTGAGATAATATGGAAGGCAAACAAAAAGATGGGATCTGAAGAAATTGATTCAAAAGAACAAAAAGCAGTTCTCAGTTATTTGGTAACCATTGGAACTTCTAGTTGAGAACAAATTCGTTTGGTGCTATTTTTGGATCTGATTAAATGCGATTGTTTGTCTAATCAAGAAATGATCAAATGAAAAGGCTTTACATAATTTTGGTTTTATTTATTTCGCTATACACATCTTGTGTGAACAAACTGGAACGTCCGCAAATAAAGTTGATACGTCACTATACTCTTGAAGATCATCGATCGGTGTCCGGTCTGGAGGTTCTAGGAAAGAATGTGATTACTATATCTGACAATGAACATGGAACAGGAATAGCTTATCTGGATAGTGCTTTTAGAAGTCTAGTAAATAAGGGTTCAGAGCAATCCAAAGAGCGCCAGAGTCGCAGTGTTATTCCAAAAGATGCGAAGCCGGATTATGAGGCCTTGACATTAATGAAGGGGAAGAACAAAATATGGTTGATCAAATTTGGTTCAGGATCGAGAAGTCCGCAGCGTGATTTTATTTATTTAGAAGATTTGACGTCATTAGAAAATGACACGATCGTTTTTAATGCGGGTTTATTTTATCAGAACTTGAGAGACATTACGGGAATATCGACAGATGCGTTCAATTTGGAAGGAGCATGCACTTCAAAAGATGAGTTGTTCCTTTTCAATCGGGGCACAAATGGCGTGATCAGAATACCGATATCGGAATTTCTCGGTATGGTAGACGGTGATGAACTTCCGAAAAATATTATATATCAAACGATGACCTTGCCGCCACTGCAGGGCAATTACACCGGAGTGTCTGGAGCAACCTATTTGCCAGAGAGAGATCTAATCATATTTACCGCATCAGTAGAAAGAACTACAAATTGGATTGATGACGGCGATATTTTGGGAAGTGGAGTAGGATGGTTTCCTGCAAATGAAAGATCGAGTTCCTTTGAACCGGATTTCGAATGGATTGCGGAGAATGGAATAATTTTGAAGTATAAAGTGGAGGCTGTTGGGGTTGACTACTCTGAGAATTTAGATTCCAAGAGCACGTTTAAACTCATTTTGGCGAGTGATAATGATTCCGAAGAATGTGAGATGCTAGAAATGGAAATGATCTTTTCTAATTCGATCCCTTGAGGAATTCAATCAGGCCCGAGAAATAGGTTTCTTGATCGTCGTAAAAGCACATGTGTGAACCTTTAGGACAGTGGACATGTGTTCCATCTTGAACTTGTGTACTCATCCATCTCATGTGCTCGGGGTCCATGGTGTCGAATGCTGCTCCAATAGTAAGTGTCGGAATCGTGATTTCTTTCAGACGGTCTTTCCTGTCCCAATTGGTTAGCCTGCCCGCAATGCCAAATTCACTAGGACCTTGCATAGTCACATAGAGAGATTGGTTGATTTGGTTCAACGATCTTTCCATAGGCTCCGGCCATTCCTCAATGGGGATTCGACAGATGTGCTTTTGATAAAAGTTGGGCAGGAGAAGTTCCATATACAGCGGATTGCTGAAATCGTTTGCCTCTTCAATAGCTCGAATTGATTGGAGAACGGTAGGATTCATTTGGGTGGCAAGCACCTCGTCGGCGTACTTACCATAATCGGGGCAACTACACATCATATTGGAAATGATCAAACCTTTAATATTATGTTGATGTTGCAAGGCATATTCTAAAGCGAGAATACCACCCCACGAATGACCCAGTATGTAGCAGTTGGTAGAATCAAGTCCGAGGGCTGAGCGCACTTGCTCCACTTCGTCGACATACCTTTGAAGATCCCAAAATACGGTATCGGTCGGATTGTCCGAGTGGCCGCATCCAAGTTGATCGTAGTAGATAAATTCAATTCCTTCGGCAGGAAGAAAACTCTCGAAGCATTCAAAGTACTCATGCGTGCATCCAGGGCCGCCATTGAGTAGAAGGACCTTTATTTTCGGGTTGTTTCCAATTCGTTTGGTCCAAATGTTGAATTCTGATCCCATAGTTTTTATGGGTATTATTTGAATTCCACCATCTTTTATTCCCGTTTCCTGTGTAACGAAATAAGCTGATGAACTTGTGTTTGAAGAGGTGGGTACCGGTTTTTCTGTGCAAGCAGCAAAAGCCAATAGAATTAACCAAAAGGAGTATTTCATGAAAGAATGATTTGACCACTAAAATACTAAACAGATTTGTTCAACCCTAAAGTGACTAACACAGTTATAGAGGCTGCAGTCATTATGATGGGAGTGTGTGCGGTCATGATGAAAAGATCGAGCTATTATCCAATAGCAGTTTATTTCGATTAAACCCAGAATCCGCATTGGGATTCGCTATGAAGTGCGAATACCGTTTATCCCGCATTACGCGTTAGGGCAATTTTTGTAGAATGCGTGCGGGATTCTCAAATCTAAGCGATAGAATACAGCATTCATCGGCAAAATTAGGGTGCAATTTTTCTATCGCTTGATTTGGGTTTATGTATCTGTAATAATCTAATTCCTTTTCACTCCATTGGCCTACAACAGGTGCTATGAAGGCATTTACCACTTCGTGAATGCAAGATGCTGCAGCGCATTGCCCAAAAAAAACATCCAATGCGCAATGCAGCATGGATTCTTTAATAAGCAGAATTGGTATTATCCCGAATCACGCGGAGGAGATATCGGAATTCATAGGTCGAACTATTACGTTGCTCCATCGTGTAGATTCGAGAATCCCGCAGCGCATTAACCCCAAGACACTTCCAATGCGCAAGGCGGGATTATTTGATATTGTCTATATATACATCAAGAATAAAAATCGAGAAAGTGCTTGATGTTAAAGGGGGTTAGCGCTGCAATAGATTTCCAATGCGGATTCTGGATTAAAGGATAATTCAACTATTTGTGTCGACAAAAAAAGAGTTCCTCCGAAAAATTGACTTTTCGGATATTTATCTTCGCCATCAATTAAATAACCGTGGATTCATTATCACAAATTGTTTTAGGAGCAGCCGTTGGAGAACTATTGCTTGGGCGTAGGTTGGGCAACAAGGCCATGTTGATTGGAGCAATTGGTGGAACTATACCTGATCTCGACGTCTTTCTCAATCCATTATTCACTGATGAGATTACCAAATTGCAAATTCATAGAGGATACAGCCATAGTATGTTCGTGCATTTGCTTTTGGCATTGCCATTTGCCGCATTGACCAAAAAAATATTCAACAACACCTTTTCCTTCAAATATTGGTATCTAACTTGGTATTTCTTATTTTTCACTCATGTCATACTTGATTGCTGCACTACTTATGGAACCCAATTATTCCTTCCATTCACCAATTTTTTGGTTGGATTCAACAACATTGCAGTCGTAGATGTGTTCTGGACCATTCCATTTTTGCTGATGTTGGTGGTGTGTATGTTCTTTCATAGATCGAATAGTTGGAGAAAACGCTGGGCATGGATTTCAATGTCATACGCCCTGTTGTACATGGGTTTTACCTTTTATAATAAGTTTGAAGTGTCCAAAAAATTTGCAGAAGAATTACAGAAACAGAATATTCAGGGAGTCGAATTGTACACTTCACCCATGATGTTAAGCAATTTTGTTTGGTCCGGAATCGCTGTTTCTCCCGATAGTATTTATATTGGCGAATACAGTTTTTTGCAGAAAGAAGAGAATGTAGAATGGGTCTCTTATCCTAGAAATGTTTATTTGGCTGATATTCATCAAGCGCAGCGAGAAATCGGAGTCCTACGATGGTTTGCACAAGGGAAGTATTTTATCGTAGATGAAGGAGACGAACTTGCATTTTATAATGTCAAATGGGGACGAATGGATTTCACCAAAACAAAACCGGAAGAAGCCATTGTGTTTCATTATAATATTAAGAGGGAAGATGGGAAGTGGAAGGCATTTGTGAAAGGAGGAGATATGAGTGAGGAGAAGATTAGTGAAGCCCTCAATGCCTTGTGGAATAGAGTATGGAGTAATGAGGTGAAGGGTGCGGGCGTTGCCGAGCAGCCGACGAATTAGGGGAAAACATCATTGTTATTTTATTTTTAATTCTTGAGTAAACCATATCGATTTTTCTAAGTCTTATAATGATGAAATCTTTACTACTTGCACTTTGTTTACTATTTGTCATGTATGGCCAAACCCAAAATACTCTGGTCTCCGAAGGACTTGTATTTGATGGAGAGCCCTATCTGGCAGTGAACCCATCAAATTCACAACATATAGTAGTTGCTTGGATGGCATTTGAGCCTTTTTCTTCTATAGCCATTCGAACCAGGGTTTCAATGAACGGAGGCGTAAGTTGGTCTTTAGGCATAAACACTCCACATTTCTCAACTGGATTTACATCCGCAGATCCTTCCTTGCATTTTGATTCGGAGGGGAATGTTTATCTGGTCTACATCGACTCCAATTCGGAAGATTTGGGAGCAGTTTATTGTAGAAAATCAGAAGATGGTGGATATACATGGAGCAATGTGGCCGAAGTAATAAGCATTTTGGATGATCCAACACAAAAGCCCATCGATCGGCCATGGGTAGCAATTGATAATAGTGGTGGCGAGTACGACGGAAACATATATGTTACCACTATGAATCCTCGGAGTGCGGGTTACATACCTCCACCCTACAATCCCTATTTAACAAAATCTGTAGATGGTGGCCAGACTTTTGAAGATTGGCAGCATGTAGATGGAGAAGATTGGTTTGCGGGGTCTCTCATTTTACAACCCATGCCTACACCCGATGTTTCGGCTGACGGAACCTTGCATGTCGTTTATCCAAGTTACGTTTTTTCGCAAAACATTTATCCTCAATATGTGCATGCGTATTCGACAGATGGAGGATCAACTTTCAGTTATCAAACTCTATTCGATGGAACGGCAAATCCAATCGATTCTTTAGCAAAAAAGGGATATCTACTCAGATGTAACCCTTCTCTTCCCGATCATCTCGCCTTTTTCTATCCTTTCGCGCCAAATGGCGATGGAGATATTATGATGCGTGAAACATTCAATGGTGGTTTTGATTGGACAGAGGAAATGCGGGTTAACGATGACCCGATCGGAAATGGAAATTTGCAGGACTTAGTTTGGGCAGACTTTGATGAAGACGGAGATTTGGTGGTGACATGGAGAGATCGCAGATCCGCAGCAGATACAGGATATCAGGTCTCTTCGGAAATATGGGGAGCGGTTAGGATGAATGGAGAATTGACTTTTTCACCCAATTTTCCAATTAGCAATGTGGCGGCTGTTCACGAGCAGGTTTTGAACGGTAGTGGAAATGATTTCATGTGCGTAGAAATGGTGGACGACACCATAAATGTGGTTTGGGGTGATGTTCGAACAGGATTTTTGAAAATTTGGTTTCAAAGGCTTACTTTGAATGGGGAGTTTGTATCACTTCATGAACTCAATTCAGAATGGGAGCTTGAATATATTTTATTTCCAAACCCTTGTTTGGATAGGTTGAACATTGTAGGTAGAACTCCGGATATCATGCGTATATATGATTCACTCGGGAGTTTGAAAGCTCAATACACTGGAGCGAACATGGATGAGACTAGTATTAATGTTTCCACTTTGGCGACAGGAAAATATCTACTAGAATGTGTGAACGGAAGTAGTTCTCAGACATTAGAGTTTATAAAGAAATAGCGGTTAGTTCGGATTGTGAGATTCGATCTTATCTCGGAGTATTTTCTTGATGAAGTTACTTTAAATATTCTATTAGAAGTATACTACATTCTAAGCTTTATACGAATTATACATACATCAAGAATAAAAATCGAGAAAGTGCCTGTCGTTTCAGACTTTCAGTGATGTAATAGATTTCATCTGGAAAATTTGATTTAACCCAGAATCCGCATTGGAAATCTATTGCAGCACTGAGCCCTTTTATATCAAGCACTTTCTCGATTTTTATTCTTGATGTATGAATATACAACATCAAATAATCCCGCACTGCGCATTTGAAGTGTCTTGAGGTTAATGCGCTGCGGGATTCTCGAATCTGCACGATGTAGCAAAGTAATAGTTCGACCTCTGAAGTCCGATAACTCTATCGCGTGATTCGGGATAATACTAATTCTGCACAATAAAAAGTCCATGCTGCATTACGCATTGGATGTTTTTTTTGGGCAATGGGCTGCGGCATCTTGCGTGCATGAAGTGGTAAATGCCGTTTATAGTAGCTGTTGTCTCGGCTGAATCGAGTTTACAGATACATAAACCCAAATCAAGCGATAGAAAAATTGCACCCTCATTTTGCCGATGAATGCAGTATTCTAGCGCTTAGATTTGAGAATCCCGCACGCATTCTACAAAAATTGCCCTAATGCGTAATGCGGGATAAACGGTATAACAATCTGGCGAGAGTTCTTGCTCTCATGGGGGATAGCACTTCATAGCGAACTCAATGCGGATTCTGGGTTTAAATTACGGGTCTCCTGTGGGGCAACTTATCTACAAATGGTATTGTCTTTCATTGGCGGCTGTAAATCACATGCAGTCACGGAAAGTTTATATTTAGGCCTTGTATATTCCTTAATGAAAACAACTTTATTCTTCACAACTTTTCTATTTCTGACGGTAGAACTGTTCGCCCAGCAGAATTGGCTGAGAAGAGGTGGCGGAGTAAATATTGACGAGGCTCTTGATATTGCTGGTGATGGTGGTGGCAATTATTATACATGTGGTTATTTCAGTGGAACCTCTAACATCGGCGGGAATTTTATCAGTAGTAATGGACAAACGGATGCGTTTCTGATCAAAACAGGTGCAGAAGGGGCCGTTTCGTGGGCAAGAAAATATGGTGGTTCCAAAAATGACCGAGCCAATGCTTCAATTTGTGATAATATCGGAAACACCTTTATCACCGGATTTTTTACCGATGAAGCGGATTTTGGAGGCACAACTCTTCTAGCAGATTCAGGGGATGTGTTTGTTGCCAAAGTGAATTCATGGGGAAATTTGATGTGGGTGAAAAGGGCCGGTGGAATTTATTCCGACGTTGCCAACGGAATAACTTCAGACAATCAAGGTAATGTGATTATTACAGGACAATATCGTGGCACAGCCGATTTCGGTCCATTTAATCTCACTAGTAGCAATAGTTCTCCCGATGTATTTATTGCCAAGCTAGATGCGAACGGAAACTGGCTTTGGGCAAAAGGTGCTGCTTCCGCTGCCACAGATCGAGGAATGGATGTGTGCACTGATGCAACAGGGAATATTTATGCCTGTGGACAATTTAGCGACGATATCACTTTTGATGTTCTGCACACCAATGATGTCATCAATGCAGGTTTTGTTATCAAGTTAAATTCATCGGGCGTTGAACAATGGTTCTCAAGTATCGTTGCGGGTCAGGTATTGCCAAATGCACTACGATGCGATGGTCAAGGAAATGTCCTTATAACAGGCGAGAGTATTGGTCAAATGGTGTTTTTTGGAACCAATATGGAAATACTGCCCTTTAGTAATTCCTTCTCAATTTTCTTAGCAAAATATAGTGGTTCAGGAGCTATCACATGGACACGTGAAGACGGCAGTGACAACAGCATTTCTTCAAAAGCTATTGCAATTGGCGCACAGGACGAAATTTATCTGACCGGAACTTTTCGATGTGCCTTTAGCGAATACAATCAAGAATCTCCCGGAGGTCTTTTTTACAGTTCAGGATACAGAGATATTTTTATTACGAGGTATAATACTGATGGTAATCGAGTATGGCAGCATCAAGTAGGGGGACCTCGCGATGAGTTTTGCTCTGGTATTGCTGCGGGAACCTCAACAGACAAACCTTTGATAGCTGGAAGTTTCGAAAAGTTTTTTCATATTCCGTCCAATGTCACTTTTTTGGTGAATAGCACCCTATGGTCACCGAACATTGAAGAAGAATGGCTTTATCCAAACTATAATCCTGCAATTTGTGTAGGTGATTTATTCGGACTGTGGCAAACCGTGGAATCGCTTGGAAACAAAGATTTGTTTTATTGTAGTCCCATTCATCCGAACGTGGGATCGTATCTTTATTTTGAGCAGAATGGAGCTTGCGGCCCTGATTATATGGAGCCTTGTATTGGGCTTAGTAATGCGTTAGAATGCAACGAAGACGTTGAAATATGTCAAGAAGCAGAACTGTTTTTTGTTAGTCATACGGGTACAGATTGTTTTATTGGACCCGAGTATAATTTGGACTGGAGTAATGGTTCAGGGGAAGAGAGCGTCACAGTATCCGAAACAGATTGGTATTGGGTGACCATGGCTAGGGAGGATGGTTGCTATTCTGAAACGGATTCAATTTATGTTGAAGTTTTTCCACGACCTGAGCCAACAATAACTGACAGCGAAGGAGTGAATATAAATGAACCTCCGAATGCTCAAACTGTATTTCTGTGTGCACCGGGTGAGGTTACGCTTACCGGCGGAAACACGGAAGGAAATGAATTTTGGTGGAACTCAGAAGATGAAATATTCAGTACCGATGTTATTACGGTTGATGAAAGTGGCGACTATTTTTTTAATGTAGAAGATGAATTTGGATGTGTAGGCATCAATTCTATACATGTTGAATTAATAGATCCCTTAGACACCATATTTCCGCTTTTAGAACTTACCGGATTTGATCTTTCGATGAATGATACAATAGACATTTGTGGCGATGCAAGTTTGAATCTTGATTTGGATGATTCACTTATGCAGGAACAGTTCGAAAATTTCACAGATTCATATTGGGAGGTATACCTGAATGGCCAATTGATAAACGAGTATGAAGGTCAAGAAGCAACAAATTTTAATCCCGATTCCACGGGGTGGTATACCTTTATTTCAATGCCATTTCTGGTAACACCCCTGCCTTGTGTGGAGGACACTGTGTTTTATCCTCCTTTAGAAATTAGCTTTTATGTGAATTTATTACCTACACCTTTTATTGATCCCATCATGACTGGTGAAACAGAATTTTGTCCCGGCGATATAATAGAACTGCAAGCTTCCAACGCGCCGAACTATACGTGGTTTGGTCCATCCATCATAGAATACGTAAACGATAGTACCGTATTGGTTAATGCACCAGGGAGCTACACCGTTACTAGTTATCTTCAATATGCCAACGGTTGTGATGATCAAGCGAGCGCTACTATCATTATTCCGGAACCAATTCAACCGCAGATTTACCCTGATCCATCTCATGCAGTTATATGTCCCGGCGACTCGTTGCTACTTGTATGCGAAGCGGGTTTGGATTATCAATGGGTTGGTCCCTTGGGACAAAACTTGGGAGGTAATCAAAGTATCTACGTTTCGCAACCAGGTTATTACTATTGTCTGCAAACTAGTTTTATAGGTTGCGTTCTAGAGAGTAATCTGGTGGAAGCCCAAGAATTTAGTACGCCCTATCTGCTCGGTTATCCATCATCCGATCTTTGTGTAAGTGGATTTTCAACGCTCTTCATTCAAACTTATCCGGAAGCCACAATAGAATGGCAAGCACCATTGAGTGGAAGTGGCACTCAACAAACTGTTTTCGAACCGGCGACATACACTGTGGAAGTGACTTTTTGTGATGTCACAACTTCAACAAGTATTGAAGTTACCGAAACGGTATTGGTTCCTGCAATTTCAGGTGCCGACAATGAGCTTTGTCCGGGCGAACAAATTTTTCTAAGTACTGCAACTGGAATGGCGTCGTATCAATGGCTTCCGGGAGGACAGGATGCGGGGCAAGTTGTAATTAGCAGTGCTGGTTCATATACAGTTACAGTGCAAGATTCTTTGGGTTGCGAGGGAACAAGCGCACCTTTTGTGGTTACGTCCAACAATATTCAAAGTCCAAATAGTGGAGATCAAAATGTATGTATCGGAGGATCAGTGAATCTTGTTGCTGTTGGCACGGATGATATTTTTTGGTCAGGTGATATACTCGGACAAAATATACTTTCAAACAGCAGTATTTATTCAGTGTCCAACATAATTGAGGCCTTTACGATATTTGTTTTTTCAGAAGATGAGACTTGTACGAGTTTACCCAATGAAGTGAATATTGGTATTTGGCCTTCGTCAATTTCTCCAATAGTCGAAGGTGAAACAGGATTATGTCAGGAGTCTACACTAACATTGGATACGGAGGAAAGTGAAGATTTGAGTTATCTGTGGTATTTGCCAAATGGATCCATTGACAATGATATTCCATTGATTATCGAATCGGCGTCAGCAGGCATGAGTGGCTGGTATGTCCTGAGGGCTTGGGATATTCATTGCACATCTTATGATAGTGTATATGTAACAATAGAAGATCCATTCAACAATGATCTCTTAACAGATGCGTCCTTGGCAGTTTGTGTAGGTGGCGAGTTGATTATCGAAAGCACATTAAGTTCAGATTCGTACGAGTGGTATACACCTACGGGTTTCTTTGATGAACAAACTATTATAATTGATGAAGTAGGCGAAATACATGAAGGCAATTATTTGCTCAGTGTTCCTGGAGTTCATTGTGCATTGAACTTCGACAGCATTTCTGTAAATGTTGTTCAGTACCCAGAGATCAACTTGGCTGATAGCCTTATCTACTGTGATGGAGGTTACATGGTGGCTCATTTGCCTTCCGGCTACGACCAGTACGAGTGGAGCAATGGAGACACTGGAAATGAAAGTATTGTTCCTTTAAATGGAGAGGTATTCGTAACTGTAACAAATTTCCCAAACTGTTCCGTTCAAGACTCAACTAAAGTGCAGCAGATAGATTGCATTACCGATTTTCCGAATGTATTTACACCAGATGGCGACGAATATAATCAGAGTGTTGATTTTGGTTGGTTAAGAATACCCATCGATGAAGTTTTGATATTTAATAGATGGGGAAATTTAGTTCGACATCTTATTAAGGAACCATGGGTTTGGCGAGGAGAAACAGACTGGAGCAGCCAATTGCCGGAAGGGGTTTATTACTATATCGTTAAATCACCCAAGCCAGGAAAGCACTTCAACAACTTGTCTGGTTACATCCACTTGCTTCGGGTGGATAATGGGAAAAGCGGTCAATAGCTTTTTGGCTGGAATATTGATTATTTACACATAAACATTTTGTTTTGCGCTAACATTGTATCTCAATTAAAAACATTCAAAATGATTTTCCGGATTGCTGCATTATTTTCCATTCTGCTGTTCTCAATTTCATCTGCGAATGCTCAAATACCTCAGGAGTACAAAGAATCTCTTGTGAAATTTTTTGAGGTAAGTGGTTCTAATGAAACCTATGCTACTTTGTTTGATAGGGCTATGGAGAAATTCGAAGAGCAAAGTCCTGATGTGCCCGCGACTGTATGGAAAAAATTGTCGGATGATTGGGCAAAGACGAATTTAAATGAATGGGGAGAATTGATGTCACCTATTTTTTACAAACATTTCACTTTAGAGGAATTGAAGGCGTTGATTACATTTTATGAGACTCCAGTTGGAAAGAAATGGGTCCAACTAAATCCAGCCATTTCTGAAGAGATTATCACAGCCGGAAGTGCATGGCGGGAGAACATTTCCCAAAAGGTGAAGGATAAATTGAGGGAGATGGGATACTAGCAGTTTTGAATGATGGGACATGATAGGTGAGCTGCGAAATTCGTTGAAAATTTTCGGATCTGATAAATGGAGAGATTGGCCAATTTTGAGTAAAGAAATGAGCGAATACAATCATTCCGCCCAATGGATAGTTCGTGGGGTATTCATGTGGTCATTCTTTTTTTTTTCAGCAGCGTATGGATTGTCTCAAAAAGGGGAAATTCGAAAGTTTAAAAAGCAGGAAAACGATTTTAAGGCTATACCCAGTGGTTCATTTTTGAAGGGAGATTACCCGATGATCTCAACAACACCTTTGGACAGCAACTTGGTGTTGATTTACGATCGTCATAGAGAATTTGTTCCGGGGTTTTTAATGTGCGATCATGAAGTAACAAATGCTGAATATACTGAGTTTGTTGAGTATGTGAAAGATTCTATGATTAGAGAAAAACTGGCAGTCCAGTTCCCTGAGTTTTACTTGGATCCACTATTAAAACGCCTAGACTTTGAGGAGAAAATGGATTTGGAGCGTGAAGATATATTTGATCTTATCTGGAATGAGTTTTATCACTTAGGGGTTGCGGGAGCAGCTTTTGGTCCTGATGTTTTTCTCACAGATAAATTGTGCTATACTTACAAAACAGAAGATGATTTATTAAAAACGATTCCTGTGGCCACAGACTCCTCTGTTTGGGATCGAAAGAGTCTGAGTAATGGTCGTTTCGATATCACTAAGACCGAGCTTTATTCTTGGCATCCGGCTTATAGGAATTATCCGGTGATTGCCGTCAACTATGAGCAAGCATTGGCCTATGCGCATTGGAAAACCGAAATGTTAAATAGACAATATGGCGGTCTAAAGATTCAATGTGAAATACCCACCGAAAGTGAATGGGAATGGGCATCAGTGATGAATATTCCAGAGAAGTTACATTTATTTCCGAACAGGCAAATCTGTGGTTGGGATTTCTATGCGGTCTTTTCGGAATTTATTGTTGAGAATGGGTTATGGCAAATTGATTATTGTTTGACCGAAAGGGAGAATATTTCTTCGGTGGGTTCTCGCAGTTCAGGATCCTTGGGTATATATGATTTGGGAGGAAACGCATTTGAATGGGTAAAATCAAGTCCTCCTGTTCAGTTGGCGGATACTTCCTACTTTGGAAACAATATTTATCCTTATAAAAACGCTTTCAAAAATCTCTCATTTGAAGTGAAAGAGAAAGATGATGAAGCCACCATTGCCGTGAAAATTCTCATTGCGAATGCAGACAATTTGCAACGGGTGAATTCCCAAGAAAGATTTCAGAATGACCTTGATAAGGTATCCTATTTAGTATGGCAAGATGCTCAATTGAAGAGGAAGTTACAGAACTATCGAATATTAAAAGGAGGTTCATGGAGTGGACCAAGACATCATTGCCTGCCCGCTGCGCGTTTTTTGGTAGAGGATGATTTCTCTGACAACACAACCGGTTTTCGACTTGTTATTCATGCCAACGAAGATATCTTGAATGCTTTTCTGAAAGAGACAAAGTGACCCTTTTACAGCCACTCCTTTTTTCTAAAGTAGAATAGCATTCCCAAAACAATCATCAACATGCATCCTATGGCGATGGGATATCCATAAGGAGCGTAGAGTTCAGGCATGTTATATACGAGTCTTTCTCCCGTATCCGGATCTTCATGCGAAAAATTCATTCCATAGACTCCAACAATAAAGGTAAGAGGTACAAATATGGTTGTTATAATGGTGAGCATTTTCATGACCACGTTTGTCTTAAAAGTGATGCTGCTATGATAAAGGTCCATCAAACTACTTAGGGTATCTCTATACACATTTAGGTTTTCAGTTTCGTGAACAATATGATCATAGAGATCTCTGTAATATTTTGAAATTTCAGGGTCTAATTCATTTTTTAACGTATTGATGGCTTCTCTCAGGGGATCAATTCCCTTTTTAAAATCCATGAGTTCTTTTCTAAGTTCGAGTATTCGATGAAGAAATATTTCCGCCGGTTTTGACATGATCATTTCTTCGAGCTCCTCTATTTCGTCAGCAATGTTTTCTGAAACGACTATGTAATTGTCCACTACTACATCGAGCAACATATAAGCGAGATATCCCGGTCCGGAGCCTCTCACTTTTCCTTTTGCCGTTCTAATTCTCTCTCGCACCGAATCAAAATTATCTCCCCGATTTTCCTGAAATGTGAGCAGAAAGCTATCGCCAATGATGATACAGAAGTGCTCTACTGTGAGTACGCTTTGATCTTGGCTAAACTCAATCATTTTGGTGGAAAGGAAGGTGTAATCATCGAAAAATTCAACTTTTGGTCTTCCGGAGGCATTCATAATATCTTCGAGCACCAAAGGATGAATCTCAAAGGTTTTGCCGATTTCTTCCATTATTTCGGCATTGTGGATACCGTCAATGTCCAGCCAAGTCACGGTATTTTTATTCTCTCTGTATTCTGCGCATTGAGTTATGTCACGGATCAGAATCTCATTAAAACTGGCGTTGTTATAATCAAATAGCCGCAACTGTACCTTTTGATCTGCAGGAGCATTTCCAACATAAATCAGTGATCCCGGAAGAAGACCTTTTTTCCTGGAGCGACGGTGAATTTTTTTGAGAGGTCGTTTACTCATGATTGCGTAATGAACACCATAGGACTAAAAAGAACTGAATTATACTATTACACAAAGTTAAATAGAATCATCATTTTTGAACCGTTATAAATCAGCAAATAGTTCATGAAAGTACATCTCATCGCAATTGGTGGCAGTGCAATGCACAATATGGCCATAGCACTGCATCAGAAGGGTATAACGGTCACAGGAAGCGATGATGAAATCTTCGAACCGTCGCAAAGTAGGTTAGCGGTTTTAGGACTTCTTCCCACTGAGATTGGATGGTTTCCGGAAAAAATTCACAATCAATTGGATGCTGTTATTCTCGGTATGCATGCAAGGATTGACAATCCCGAATTGGCGAGAGCGAAAGAGCTCAACTTGAGAATATATTCTTATCCGGAATACATCTATGAGCAAACACGAAGTAAAGTGCGCATTGTGATTGGCGGATCGCACGGAAAGACGAGTACTACCGCAATGATCTTGCATGTGTTTTCAGCCATGAATATTGAAACAGATTATATGGTTGGAGCTCAATTGGAGGGCTTCGACTGTATGGTACGCTTTTCTGAATCGGCTAAGTTTGCGGTTATTGAAGGCGATGAGTATCTCAGCTCACCAATAGACAGGCGGCCAAAGTTTCATTTGTATCATCCTGATGTGGCTATTCTCACGGGTATTGCTTGGGATCACATCAACGTTTTTCCTACCTTCGAAAACTACGTCGAGCAGTTCAGCATATTCATTGATCAGATTTCTCCTGAAGGCCATCTTATCTATTGTGAAAATGATGAGATACTTAGAAAATTGTGCAGCGAACACTCCACCAATATCGAGAAGCTTTCATATATAACTCATCCATATGAAATTCAAAATGGTATTACTTGGCTTATAACCGCCGACGGGAAAATTCCATTGCAGATTTTTGGTGAACATAATCTTCAGAATTTGAATGCAGCACTGCTTGCGTGCAAATTCGCAGGTATTGAGGAAAATGCGTTTTATTCGGCCATCCAGAGTTTTAAGGGTGCATCAAAAAGATTGGAACTAGTATGGAAAAATGAAGTTTGTGCAGTTTATAAAGATTTTGCTCATTCTCCCTCGAAACTAAAGGCAACAACAGGAGCCTTGGCAAGACAATTTGAAAACCGCAAACTTGTAGCGTGCATAGAGCTACATACATTCAGTAGTTTGAATGCCGATTTTTTGTCGGAATATAGCGAATCTATGAGTGAAGCCGATGAGGCAATTGTATACTTCAATCCGCATACAATTGAGCACAAAAAACTTCCTCCTGTGCATAAGGAACAAGTGGAAGAGGCCTTCGGAGGAAACAACATTCATGTTTTTACAAGTTCCGAACAACTAAAGGAGTATCTGTTGCATCAAAGATGGACAAATAGCAATCTACTCATGATGAGCAGTGGAACTTTTGATGGAATGGATATAAATGATCTTACATTAAAGTTGAAAATGTAAAAGAATTTTTTGTCGGTTCCCTCAATTATTTTTCTCCTTTTCCAGACATTACAAGAGCGATGCCTCGAGCACAGGTATTACCCATTTTCACTTCTACCTGATACATCCCATTGCTCCAAGAATCGCAAGAGATTGATAGATTCCCTGTCCATGTATTTTTTTCAAAAATCGCTTGGCCATTCATCGATAAAATGCGAACTGAATATGATTCTGTATTATTGGTTTGCAGATTCAAAAAAGTGTTGGCAGGAACCGGATACATCACAATACCAATTGAGTATAGTTCTTCGATGGCAACAAAATCTTCGCCATCGCAATCTTGGTCAATTCCATCGGAAGGGATTTCTTCGGCACCAGGGTATATGCTGTTATCATTATCATTACAATCATCACTGTTGGCATCAAATCCGTCCACATCGAGATCCACGAAATCGGCACCTGAGCAATCCTGATCTATACCATCATTAGGAATTTCAACAACATCGGGATTGATGTTTTCATTGTTATCGTCGCAGTCTATATCTGCATTATATCCGTCGCCATCCACATCCGTTAAATCTGCGCCACTGCAGTCTTGATCAATTCCATCATCCGGAATTTCTTCTGCACCGGGATAGATCGTATTGTCGTTGTCATTACAGTCATCAATATTGGCGTCATACCCATCTCCATCCACATCTGCAAAATCAACTCCGTTGCAATCTTGATCTATTCCGTCGTTTGGTATTTCTGCTAGACCGAGACCGATATTTTCGTCGTTGTCATCGCAGTCTTCAGGATATGGAATTCCATCATTATCTACATCTACTAGATCTTCACCATTGCAATCCTGATCTATTCCATCATAGGGGATTTCTTCAGCACCTGGAAAAGAGGTGTCATCGTTGTCGTCGCAATCAAATTCAATATCGAAGCCGTCTCCGTCAACATCTGTGAGGTCAGCTCCATCGCAATCTTGATCAATTCCATCATAAGGAATTTCTTCAGCTCCGGGAAAGACGGTATTATTAATGTCATTGCAATCACCCATTTCAGGCGAATAACCATCAACATCCCAATCATATTGACAGAGTTCTATAAGGAGAATAGTCGCATCCGGGTCATAATTTATGGCCGAAGGCGCAGGACAGCCTACAGCATCTTCGTTGAAGAACCAATCATCTTTATAGGCTCTGTACGTGTTGTAACCAAGAGGATATGCATATTCGAGAACGCGCACTCCTTCCATGTCTACTTCAGTAACTCGAGCACCATAAGAGTCATTTACAACATTTCCCCAATTAATAAATGTATTTCCATTGCTCAACCTTCTGCAGCCGCCCATACTTGGAGCAAAGAGCCCATCCGGATGGAGATACTCCCATTCTAGCGTTACTTGCATCGTATTCATATTCATCGAATACTCAACACATCTGGAGGCCTGATTTAAATTATAGTTTCCATTGTCGTAAAGCAATAGGTTGCCATTTTCCAATCTTCTGATGTCGTGCTGAAAAGTGAATTTGGTATCGTTGGTAAAAGTGAATTGGCTAGTACTGGAGTTTCCTCCTCCCCACCTCCAAATGATGTCACCGGTTTCACGGTCTATTTTGGTAATTTCATCAATGTTTCTTAAAGATAAAAGGATATTGTCATCGTTATCCACCTCTATGGCATTTCCGTGCCATAAAAAGAGGCTTGATTCGGTTAAGACTAGGTAATTGTTATCAGTTGGAATCAGGTGATCCCACGTCCTCCATTGCATCACCAAACCTCCTGTATCGTCTATCTCTTGTATTACAAGTCCCTCGACCTGACAATTTGGATTTCCGCCAATCACATATTGAGACATATCCAGGGTTTGAATATCATATGCTTGCATGAAGCGAAGACCATTGGGCAATATGACTAATTCATGATCATCACAATTATAGCCGTTTACCATATATATCGTTTCGTAGTTTACGGCGTAGTCGTCCATTAAATTCCACCCGAAAGTAAAACGATTATAATACGTGAGAATATTATCACCATTCGGCTTGAAATCATTTCCGTTTAGTCCTGATTCAATGTTCCAAATAGGCCCTGTAGCAGCACTGTCTAGTATTGCAATATATTTTTCGGTACCCGTCGTGGACATGAAAATATAACCTGGTGATGGATTTGTATTTACCAGGGTAGTGATGGAAGGATAAACTCTGTCGCCTTCAATAATTTCTTCGGCAGGGTCAATGCCCAATTCCAAAAGAATTTCATCTTTTCGATAGGCATCTGGAATTTTTGAGGAGGTACTGAAAGAAAAAGTGAGGCTTGGAAGAATTTCGCCCGATTGAGCTATGATAATACCGGAGATGCTTACTGATATAAATGTGTTGAGTTCGAAATCTTCAATTGGATCAATATTTATCGTTCTCCCATCATCTAGAAGTCTGAGGGTATATTCATAGAGAACGCCAGTTTCTGAGACGATGGAAACATTCTCAGGATTTTGTATGATGTCATCAATGTTGATTAACTCACCTTGTCTAATAGCAATGAGTGTATTGATGTTGTTATACTCTGAGTCCGGATACGGACATACGAATTGAAAGTATTGACCCGATGAATCCACAAAGTGTTTTGCGAAGGAGATCAATGCGGAGAAAACAAAAACTCCGATGATAAGTGTATGTCTAATCATAATCTTGGCTAAAAGTTCCTACAAATCTAATGTTTCTTAGTTGACAGAATGTGATTGGTTGAGTAATTTCGTAGCTCAATACTTGGAAAGCAACGATTCATAAATCAAAATATGCGAAGACTTTTTGTAGTTCGCCATGCAAAGTCGAGTTGGAAAGATCAAGGACAAGACGACTTCGACAGACCATTGAATGATAGAGGCATCAGAGATGCACCAGTCATGGCGCAAAGACTTCATGAGAAAGTTTCAGGTTTTGATGTCGTACTGTGCAGTCCTGCGCGCAGAACATCGTTTACTTTAGATTTTTTCAAACATGAATTCGCTTTGCGAAATGATGCAATAGAAATGAAGCGATCTATATATGATGCGAGTTTTGGTGAGTTGGTTTCGATCATTTCATCCCTACCAGACAGTTATCGAAATGTCATGCTCATTGGTCACAATCCAGGGCTGAGTATGCTCGTACATTACTTCACCGGCCAAAATGTAAATATGCCAACCTGTGCCATAGCTGAAATTGGTTTTGGTAGCTTCACATGGATGGAAGCTTCTGAAAATTGTGCAACTCTAGTTAGTTTTGACTATCCAAAAAAGACTTCATGAAAGAAGGTAGAAACACTCGATATGGACTAATTATACTGGGATTGATCATATTGATTGTCCTTGGGTGGGTTTTCAGGACCATCATTGCCTATGTGATTATATCCATTGTAATTGGTTTTATGGGCGATCCTATCGTTTCGCGACTCAAGAGAATCCGAATGGGGCGTTTCCGACTGCCTTCTTGGTTATGCGCTCTGATTACATTAAGTCTTTTTATTGGCTTTGTGGGTGGCTTTTTCTGGATTTTGGGACCTGTAATTGCCGACGAAATTGAAATTCTAATGAATATGGATACTTCTCAAGTATCTGTATTGTTAGATCAAAAACTAGCTTCTTTCAGTTTATGGATGGATAATTTGGGTCTCGATTTTGACGCAGCTTCACTTTATAAAACAGCTATGATTAGCGCGCAAAATACGCTGAGTGTCGATTCTGTGAAGAGTACATTAAATGAAATTTTCAGAATTGTGAGCAGCATACTTGCGGGTGTTTTTTCTGTCATGTTTATTTCTTTCTTCTTTTTGAAAGATGTCTCACTCTTTCATAAAATGGTATTTACCCTGACCCCTGATAAGTACATCGAAAATGCAAAAAACATACTTATACGATCGCATAAGCTTCTGACAAGGTATTTTGTGGGAATTTTCCTTCAAACCGTCATTATGATGGTGATACTCGGATTGGGACTGTATTTTTTGGGTGTAGAAAACGCATTTATCATAGCGGTTTTCGGGGGATTGGTAAATGTGATTCCCTATCTGGGCCCATTTGTATCAATCGGGTTCGGACTATTTGTAGGACTCACCTCCGGTCTGAGTATAAACCCCGAAGTTTCGCTTGCAGTATTGAGTGTAAAAATTCTCGTTGTTCACTTATTCGCTTTTGGGGTCGACTCCTTTCTGGTTCAACCATTGATCCTTGGTGAAAGTGTAAAGGCACATCCGCTAGAGATATTTATTGTGATACTAGCCGCCGGAACACTCGGTGGAATCATGGGAATGGTGCTAGCTCTGCCCCTATATTCCATTTTGAGAATTGTGGCAAGCGAGTTTTTTGTACAATTCAAAATCGTTGAAACCCTTACCAGACGGATAGATCAGGGCTAATTGCCGATTTGTTCAAAGTTTCCCGTTCGGGGGGGGTTGCATGCTTTATCTTTGAACCCCGTAAGTACGCTTTTTTAGCATAACGGGACATGTCAGAAAATACCAAATACATTTTTGTCACTGGAGGAGTGACATCCAGCCTTGGAAAAGGCATCATTTCAGCCTCACTAGCCAAACTTTTACAGTCGCGCGGTTATCGGGTAACTATCCAAAAGTTGGATCCTTATCTGAACGTCGATCCAGGCACTCTCAATCCTTATGAGCATGGAGAATGTTATGTCACTGAGGATGGAGCAGAGACAGATCTCGATCTTGGGCACTATGAGCGTTTTTTGAATGTTCCGACCTCTCAAGCCAATAATATTACTACTGGTCGTATTTATCAGAGTGTAATAGATAAGGAGCGCCGTGGTCAGTATTTGGGAAAGACTGTACAGATTATCCCACATATCACCGATGAAATAAAGAGATGCATTCAAATTTTGGGCTCAAAGAGCGAATTTGATTTTGTGATCACCGAAATCGGAGGAACCGTAGGCGATATGGAATCTTTGCCATATATCGAAACAGTTCGACAGCTCAAGTGGGAGCGCGATGAAGATTGTTTGGTCATTCACCTAACCCTGGTTCCATATCTAATGGCAGCCGGAGAGTTGAAGACAAAACCTACGCAGCACAGTGTAAAAATGCTGCTCGAAAATGGTGTTCAGCCCGACATATTGGTGTGTAGAACAGAGCATGAATTGGGTGCTGCATTGAAGAATAAAATCGCCAAATTCTGTAACGTTACTCAAGATGCCGTCATTCAAAGTATCGATGCAACAACTATCTACGATGTGCCGATCATGATGCTCGAAGAAAGGTTGGATGAAGTTGTGCTGAACAAGTTGAATGTAAAAAATCGCAAAAAGCACGATCTAAAAAAGTGGACTGATTTTCTAGAAAGACACAAGAATCCTAAAAACCAAGTAACCATTGCTCTTGTTGGAAAATATGTGGAGCTGAAGGATTCTTACAAGTCTATTGCCGAATCTTTTATACATGCAGGAGCTGCAAATGAGACTGCGGTAAACATATTGTGGGTTCATTCTGAAGAAGTGAATTCCAGAAATGTTGCGAAGAAACTTGAAGGAGCGATGGGAATTCTTGTTGCTCCAGGCTTTGGATCGAGAGGCATCGATGGAAAGATTGAAGCCATTCGTTATGCGCGCGAAGCAAAGATCCCATTTTTTGGAATTTGTTTAGGGATGCAATGTGCAGTAATCGAGTTTGCTCGCAATGTTTTGGGTTATGCCGATGCGCACAGCACGGAAATGAAGGAATATACTGCTCATCCTGTAATAAGCTTAATGGCAGAGCAAAAGGCAGTAACTCACAAAGGTGGAACAATGAGACTCGGTGCTTATGCCTGCCGCCTCGAAAAGGGAAGTCTCGCATACAAAGCTTATTCAAAGGACCTAGTCGAAGAGCGTCATCGCCATCGATTTGAGTTCAACAACATTTATAAAGATCAGTTTGAGAAAGCCGGCTTAAAGTGTACCGGTCATAATCCGGAAAGTGGTTTGGTTGAAATAGTAGAAATACCTGACCATCCATGGTTTGTTGCGGGTCAGTTTCACCCCGAATACAAAAGCACTGTAGCAAACCCACATCCACTGTTTGTGGCTTTTGTGAAGGCAGTTTTGGAATATTCGAAAGTCGAAGTATCAGCGCAAGATCAGATTCATCAAGATGCCTGAGTTTCGTTGGTGTTGAGAAAAACTAGGCTGAAGAAGCAGAAGAATACAATTCCAGCTTGAACTTCTAGAAAGGATTCGAATAGAAAATTGAATCCGCAGATGAGCAAAAACGCCATGAAAATCCATTCTTTTCTTTTGATAGATCTTATAAGCATCATAGCCATAGATGCAACTAGCAATAAGAGAGCTGGCCATCCATGTTCGCTTGTCACTTGCAAAAACTGATTGTGGCAGTTTAGATTTCTTTCGGCAGCATACGTTTCTCCCATTTTTTCGTACTCTTTCACCAATTCAGGGGTTGTATCGCCAGTGCCTACTCCAAATGGATTTTCGAGGATCAATTTTAATGAGGCCTTCCAAACTACTTGTCTTAATTTCACACTGCTGTGTGCCACTTCAGAGTCTGCTTCTGATGTCCCAGTTGTTACGGTTTTCAGTGCGGCATCTATTCTTTCTCCACTTGTAGGAATAAGCTTAAAAGATGCCCAAGAAAAAATAGTACAAGCCATCAAAGGAAGAATGAGTCCTTTGAGGTTTTTCTCCTTTGAAAAGAAGAATACTCCAAATAGAAGAGGAATACCCATGCTGAGAATACCTGCCTTGCTAGCTAGCATCATAATATATGCACCGCTAGTCATGAGGCAAACGATACCAATAGATTTTACGGTTTTATTTGACTCAAATGAAAGTCTGTACAAAACCCATGTCATAGCCAAGGTGTGGTACACGGCCATGTATGTTGGATGAAATGGATGGGACAGTTCTCCGTATGATAGCAAAGTCAATTCTCCGGTTTGTAAATAAAACTTTATTCCCCAGGCAACTGATCCCAAGGCAAAGGCCATGCAACCCAAAGTGAAAACATCCAGTAAACGATAGATGTTTCTTAAGCGAAAGGAGGGAACCACCAAAGAGAGCAACGGGAAGACCATATAGGACATTTTGTATTCCAGTTCTTTTTTTGCTTCCGGAATATGCTCGCTGTAGAGCATTCCGGAGAGATGCAGCACAAAGATCAATGCCAAGAGATACAAAGGAATAAAAGTTCTTGATATATCAACCTTTTTGAGAAACAAACAAGAAATAAATGTTAGAACTAGGAAACCAGGAATCAAAACTTTGTTTACAGGCAATAGAGCAGCGATTACTCCGAATAAAAGAAGGACCCTGTTTAATGGGTCTTTCAACGAATCGGTATATCCGTTCAAAATTTTACGCATTGTGAAATGCCTTCAATCTTTCCAACTGATACATGTGGTGGTGTATGTGGTTCATCAAGAAGTGCAAAGTTTGATACAGATTTAATTTCCCTGCTGCAGGTTGATTGAATATCTGTCTGTGATAGAATTCTTCATCGAGGCTTTGCATGAAGGCATTCATTTTATTTCGGAGTTCGGACCAATTCATGCAAATAGCTTCATAAGATTGGATTACTACTGGTTCTGTGAGTACCGCAGGGATTTTGTATTGCTCACGACCTTGAAGTCTTTCATTTAAAGCTTGGCTCATGCGATCGTGTTCCTCATTGGTAGCCTCTATTGTTTCCCACCCACTCGAAGTCTTTTTCATCATATATCCCAAAACACCTCTTTCGCTCATCATAATGTGATCAATTATCTGCAGAGCATTCCAATGTCCTTCCGGAGCTGTATGAAGCGACTGCTCAGGCCATGAATCTATTTCACTTAGGAACTTACTTTTTTGTTCTTCAATTTGGGCCAAGAGATTTTCTAATTCTGAATTCATTTCTATGCTGATTATAATTGAACAGTCATTTCAATATGAGGTATGTCGTCTTCGAGGTAAGTTTCTCCTTGAACTATAAATCCGAATGACTCATAAAATTTCCGCAAGTAGAGCTGGGCTGAAATGCGAACGGGCACATTGCCATATTGTTCTTCAATGAAAGACAGCCCTTGCATCATAAGTTCCTTTCCAAGACCGGTTCCGCGCAACGCCGCTGAACTAGCAACACGTCCAATGCTTATTTCTTGGTAAGAAATACCGGCAGATACAATTCTCAAATATGCGTGTACTTCTCCCGTTTCATCTTGTGCAAAAAGATGAATGCTTTTTTGGTCTTTGTCGTCACATTCAGGATAGGGACAGTTTTGTTCTACTACAAAAACATTAATCCGAAGTTTGAGCATTTTGTAAAGCTCATCTGCGGTTATTTCCCGCCATTTCCGAATGTGCCATGAAAGATGCATGGGCGAAATATACTCCTACCTTACAAGAAAAAATCCCCTGCTCTTTGAGATGAACCAATGAGCAAGGGATTTTATGGGTAAAAGATGTAAAATTCTTTAAGAACTGACGCTATTCAGTGCATGCTTGACCAAAATAACTCACGAAAAATAGCAAGTCGGAAATAGCGGTCACTCCATCGTTATTAAAGTCAGTTGGGCCAGAAGCATTGAAGTCACAGGATCCATCGTCTATTGTTGCCTCTAAATTGTAGTTGGCCGCTGCACTATAAGTACATCCACCAACAACACAGGAACCGTCATCAACACTGGCGCCGGGGTGATAGTTTTCTGCATCGGGATTTGTGCATCCTTCGAAGCCCGGACAGTTCACATAAATGCAGGAACCATCATCGGCAATCATTGCAGGATTATAGTTGCATGCGGCGGGATCTGTACATCCGGCTGGAATTTGATTCCCTGAAAACACATCACAGGTGGCACCTTCAATGGTTTTACCAGATAGTATTCCAGCAGAATACGATATTTCAAAACGCCGCCAACTGCGGTTGCACCTGTCGAAACGAATCCACTTTGACCTTGTGAAAATAGTACCGACAGAACCAATATTGAAATCAGAAAATGCCGGATGTAAGATGTTTTTTTTGTTTTCATGTTCATTTAATTTTAGTTAAACACGATAGCGGATACGAAGCCCCATTCACCATTATTCCAATTAGTAAAATTACTCGACTGTCCTCCTAGTCCAAATGTGTATGTGCCGGAAGCCAATCCTGTAAAGACATGGGAAAGTCCAAATATTTGTCTTTGGTTTTGAGGAACCGTCAGTGCTAAAATCCCACCTCCTGCTAATTGAACAAGAGATCCATTTGAACTACAGGGATATAGATTGAGCAAGGTTCCACCTCCAACACTTGTTGACCCAAAAGCTTGATGAGCAGTGAGCATTACTTTTTGCCCCGAAAGGATAGTCAGGGAAACCGTCGGGCCCAAGAAGGCAATATCTGCTGTGACCGCTACCTGCGAACCCGAAGTTGTGGCAAATCCAACAATACCTGTTGCCCCAGTTGCCCCTGCTGGCCCTACCGCCCCTGCAGGCCCCGTAGTCCCTGTGGGTCCTGTAGCACCTTGTGGTCCTTGAGCACCAAATGCACCTTGAGGTCTTTGCGCTCCCGTTGCTCCCGCAGGCCCTTGCGGTCCTGCTGCTCCTGTGAGTCCAGTTGCACCCTGCGGTCCTGCGGGTCCTTGTGCTCCTGCCGGGCCAGGTGTTCCATTTGCAGAGAATAATGCATAAGGCACACTAGTAAATTGCGTTACACTGCTTACAGAATAGGAAGTGCCTCCGGCTGGGTCTATATCGAGTTTTAAGAAGTAGGGTCCGCTCGCCCAGGCGATGGTGCCAATACTGCCCAGAACTGGTGTTCCCGTGCCAATATCAAAATTGGCAAGCCCGTTTGAATTCGTGAGGGGAGTGTGTGTTTCCACCAATACGGAAGCACCAAACATTGAACCCTGTAGAATGCTCACTCGAATCCCAACAGTGGCATTAGCTATAAGTTGATCGCTGTTATCGCGAATTACGGCTTGATAGGCTAATTTTAGAGGCGCTTAGGAAAAAGCGTTAGATGTAAAGGCCAACACCAAAGCAAAAAGCAATGAGATTGGTTTTTGTAGAATTTGACGCATATTGAATTGATTAAGTTTAGAGATCAAATATATCTGAAGGAATATCAAAGGTCAGATTATGTTGATGGTAACTTTTGTGATCATAAAATTTAATCTCGAAGCTGTATTTTGTAAAATTTTTTTTCTTCCTTTTCTCTCATCTTTATGGCAGTGTTCAGCCAAATTTCAAGGACCTATGGACTACCTTTGCCCAATGAATGTGCTCTCAGTAGAAAATGTATCGAAGTCGTATGGTGTTCAATCTCTCTTCGAAGGTTTAAGTTTTGGCATCAGCAAGGGGCAAAAGGTTGCCTTGGTAGCTAGAAATGGTGCGGGAAAGAGCACATTGATGAAAATCCTTTGTGAGCGAGAAACGGCAGATACAGGTCTAGTAGTGTACAACAAGGATATCCGTGTTTCTTTTCTTGCACAAGAGGACTTTCTCCACGATGAGCAAACGATTTTGGAGAATATCTTCTCTGCTGAAAATGACATGACCAAGGCCATTGCTCATTACGAAGCCGCTATGATAAGCCACGATGAAAGGGCAATTCAGCGCGCTCACGATGAAATGGACAAGACAGGTGCCTGGTCATACGAAGCCAAAGCAAGACAAATATTGGGTCAGCTTTCTGTACACGATTTATCGCCTATTGTAGGAAAACTTTCAGGCGGGCAAAAACGCCGTGTTGCTCTAGCTAAAGTGCTGATTGAAGAACCGGATTTTTTACTACTCGATGAGCCTACCAATCACCTCGATTTGGATATGATTGAGTGGCTCGAAGATTATCTGATTCGCTCTCAGATGACTCTGTTTATGATCACCCACGATAGATATTTTCTTGAAAACATCACAGATGAAATTCTGGAAATGGAAAATGGTATCCTATATCGCTACAAGGGTAATTTTTCGTATTACCTTGAAAAGAAAGCGGAGAGAGAAATGCTCGATTCTTCGACCAAAGAAAAGCAGTTGAATCTATATAAGCGTGAGCTTGAATGGGCCAGAAAAATGCCACGCGCTCGTACCACAAAGAGTAAATCGAGGATGGGAGAATTTGCCGAACTGAAAGAAAGAGTAAGCAAGCGATTAGATGATGACAGCCTCGAATTGGAAATCAATGTGCAGCGAATGGGCAGTAAGATCATAGAACTGTATAAGCTGAAAAAGACAATGGGAGAAACTGTTGTTGTCAATGGCTTTGACTACGTTTTCAAAACGGGAGAGAAACTCGGATTGGTCGGTAGGAATGGTTCTGGTAAAACTACATTGCTTAACCTGCTAACGGGTAGGATTGAACCCGATGGAGGTAAAGTAATAGTTGGAGATACAGTAGTTTTCGGATACTACAGTCAGCATGTAGTCACTTTTAAAGATGGCCAGCGTTTGCTCGATGCCGTGCGTGAGGTGGCAGATTTTATTCCTCTTACAAAAGGTAAAACGATTTCTGCAGGTCAAATGCTCGAGCGGTTTATGTTTCCAAAGCACATGCACTTCAACTTAATTGAAAAGTTGAGCGGAGGCGAACGCAAGCGACTGCAGTTGTTGTTGGTCTTGATGAAAAACCCGAATTTCCTTATTCTCGATGAGCCGACTAATGATCTCGATGTATTTACTCTTGCTGTTTTGGAAGAATATCTTTTGCAATACCCGGGCTGCTTGGTGATAGTAAGTCATGATAGGTACTTTTTGGACAAATTGGTAGATCACCTATTTGTTTTAAATGGCAAAGGCGATGTCAAGGATATTTTTGGAAACTATCATGCATACCGTGTAGAAATGGATCGCGAAGAGTCGGCGAGAATCGCTGAGGAAAAAAGGAATCAATTACCCAAAGAGGAGAAGTCAATAGATTATGGACCGAAACCTAAGTTGTCATACAAGCATAAGTTGGAGTTTGAGAATATTGAGAAAGAGTTGCCTTTGCTAGAAGCAGAAAGAGCTGAGCTAGAATCAAAAATTGCAGCAGGCACCACAGATCACAGCGAATTGATGACGGCCTTTGAGAGACTTGCCATTGTAGTTGAGCAATTGGATAAGAAGTCTATGAGATGGCTCGAATTGTCGGAGTTAGTCTAGTCTGAATTTTCTGTTTGCTTTTTTTTATACCGTTGAGATATATTCAACCCAGAATCCTCATTGGAAATCTATTGCAGCGCTAACCCCCTTTGATATCAAGCACTTTCTCGATTTTTATTCTTGATGTATGAATATACACCATCAAATAATCCCGCATTGCGCATTGGAAGTGTCTTGAGGTTAATGCGCTGCGGGATTCTCGAAACTACACGATGGAGCAAAGTAATAGTTCGACCTATGAATTCCGATATTTTCATCGCGTGATTCGGGATAATACCAATTCTGCACAATAAATAGTCCATGCTGCATTGCGCATTGGAAGGTTTTTTTTGGCAATGCGCTGCAGCATCTTGCGTGCACGAAATGGTCAATGTCTTTATAGTAGCTGTTGTCTAGGCTGAGCCGAGATCAGAGATACATAAACCCAAATCAAGCGATAGAAAAATTGCACCCTAAATTTGCCGATGAATGCAGTATTCTATCGCTTAGATTTGAGAATCCCGCACGCATTCTACAAAAATTGCCCTAAAGCGTAATGCGGAATAAACGGTATTAGCACTTCATAGCGATTCCCAATGCGGATTCTGGATTCAATAGCCCCATACTGTTTCACCTCATTTGACAATAACAGCTACTCTAACGGGATTTTCCACTTAATACATGCAAGATCCTGTGGCGCATTACCCACAACAGACTTCCAATGCGCAATGCAGGATGGACTATTTTATAAGAAGAAGTGGTACGAGTTCTAAGGCAACCACAATAGCCCCAAAAAGGAAAGACCACACTGCTATTGCTGTATGGCCGTCCTTGTTTGAAGTTAGGTCTGGTTGTTAGAAAAGAACGGGCTACATTTTTACATCACTACTTTCCATTGAAAGCAAAGAATAAATTCGGAGGTGGAATTGTTTTGTTCTATTCACCACGCCAATCTTCAAACAGGAGATGAAACGGCCACCGAGGCTTCAAGGTTACAAGGGAACTCAAAAAGAATTTAAAGTGTTTGAAAACGTGTAGAATGAGTCTGAAAAAACTCAAATACATTTAAAATAGTCAAAGGGTTCCAAGCAATCATTGCACTTGTACAGGGCTTTGCAAGCTGTAGAGCCGAACTGGCTTATCATAGATGTGCTCGTGGACTTGCATTGTGGACAGGCAATAGATCTAGATCGGCCTACTAATGATAGTTTGTCCACGGTGCTGTGAAGAGGGGGGGCTATGCCGTAAATCCTCAGTTTCTCCCTCGCGTCCTCATTTATCCAATCGGTGGTCCAAGCAGGAGTAAGAGTAGTTTTAATTTCGAATTTCTCTATGCCAAACTCATTTAGAACTTCTACAATATCGTCTTCCATTGCTTTCAGGGCAGGGCAACCGCTGTAGGTAGGGGTAATGGTCACTTCCAATGAGTCATTATTCCATTGAATGTCCCGGACTACTCCTAATTCGACAATACTAATAACAGGAATTTCGGGGTCTTCTATTTCCCCAAGTGCAGTCCATATTTCGTCAACGTTTATTTGATTCATTAGAATTTTGAATTCACCATTTAGCGCCCGGATAGGCTCGCTGTAAAAATTGCATATCTGAAAGAATGAATCCCAAATGTTCGGTATGCCGACCTTGTTTTCCCCCGCTATGAGACCAAGCATCCGGAGGCATGGTAAGTCCTGCTTCCTCTAAAATGGCTTTTACATGATCAAGCCATACTGCTTTTAAAGAGATGAAATTAGGCCCGATTTTTTGATCAAACATTAATTGGTCTATGGAATCCATTGTGAACATTTCACCTGTATATGGCCATATTTTATCGATTGCATCTTGCATTCTGCGATGACTTTCTTCTGTTCCATCGCCTAGGCGCAGAACCCAATCGCTCGAGTGCTGTAAATGATATTTTACTTCTTTCAAACTTTTTACAGCGAATGAAGCAAGAAATTCGTCGGATGAACTTGAGATGTTTTCTAGGACAAGTGAATACCAAGCTGAAAAGAGAAATTGCCGCGCAACAGTATGCGCATAGTCGCCATTGGGTAGCTCCACCAATAGAATATTTTTATATTCTGGAGCATCTCTCAAAAATGCAATCTGATCTTCGTCTTTGCCTTCATCCTGAACTTTTGAGGCGTACTGCATCATCAAGGTAGCTTGACCTAAATAATCTAAGGCATGATTGGTGAGGGCAATATCTTCTTCCAAGACTGGGCCATGACCACACCATTCGCTCAATCGTTGGCCCAGAATAAGGGTGTTGTCTCCAAGACGGAGCACATATTCCAGAAGTGCGTTGTTCTGACTCATATCTGATGATTAAACCGGAGACTTTTCCGGAAGTTCAAACGTATTAAAAGTACAATTACATATGACCAATTTCCGGCGGAATATCGTAGAAGGTTGGGTGTCTGTAAACCTTATCATTCGCCGGATCGTAAAGAATGTCCTTGTCATCCGGACTTGAGGCTGTTATGTCCTCACTTTTCACTACCCAAATACTTATTCCTTCGGCACGACGGGTATATACATCACGTGCATTAGCGATCGCCATTTTGGCATCAGTGGCGTGCAAGCTGCCTACATGTTTGTGGTTGAGGCCTTGCTTACTGCGGATAAATATTTCCCAAAGAGGCCAGTCTTTATTGCTCATACTCTTAAATGTTTCAAATACTGCCGAAAGATAAGAAAGGAGGGGAAACGAAGTGGCGAATTTTAGTAGATTCAACCTAGAACTTTATCAAGCTTCGACTTCGCGACAGCAAATTCCTTTTCATATCTTACACCCATGATTTCGAATGACGAATTGAGGGTACAATTTCCCGATATATATGAACAGCAAGCCAGACAGGCAATCCTCGACAATGGTATTGAAACGCACATTAAAGCGGGTGAAATGCTTATGGATATTGGACAATACATCAAGTATATTCCGCTTGTTATTTCGGGAAATCTAAAGATACTTCGCGAAGACAATGAGGGAAATGAGCTCCTGCTTTACTATCTCCGCCCGGGTGAAACCTGTGCAATGTCTCTTACTTGTTGCACTGGAGACTCCCTGAGTAATGTTCGTGCTGTAGCCGAGGAGGATACTTATGCTATCGCCATTCCCGTGAAATTTATGGATGAATGGACTCAGGAGTATAGATCGTTTAAACATTTTGTATTACTTACTTATCAGCGTAGGTATGAGGAATTGTTGCGTACCATCGATGGTATAGCATTTCAGAAGCTCGATGAAAGGCTTACGGCTCTTCTAAAAGAGAAGTCTAAAGCACATGGCAGTAATATTTTGAGCGTAACACATCAAGAATTGGCTCAAGAGTTGAATTCGTCTAGAGAAGTGATTAGCAGACTTTTAAAGCAATTGGAGAGAATGCAATTTGTCCGACTCGGGCGAAATAAAATTGAGATTCTAAAAGTTATGTGACCTGAGTTACTGCTTTGCAGAGTTCGATATGTCCAACTTTGCAGTAACAAAAAAAGTAAGGACATGAATAATTCAAAAGAAAAAATCACGCTAATAGATGTTCGATCTCAAGGTGAGTTTATGATGGGACACGTTGAAGGTTCTCTCAATATTCCACTTCATGAAATTCCTGCGCGTGTTGCTGAAATTAAGTCGATGAATGGAACAGTTTATCTATGTTGTGCCAGCGGGAATAGAAGCGGTCAAGCCGAAATGTATTTACGTCAGCATGGACTTACTGAAGTTCATAATGCAGGAAGTTGGTTGGATGCAGAGGAATTTTTACATTCTAATTGATACAACAATGAACTGGTTGAAAAAACTCTTGGGCTTGGATGGTCCTGATGTGAAAGAACTCCTGAAGAGCGGAGCGAAATTGGTAGATGTAAGAACACCTGCTGAATTCAAAAGTGGACATGTCAAAGGTTCGGTAAACGTACCGCTCGATCAATTGGAGAAAAAAGTTTCTGCATGGAACAGAGATGAAGTAATAGTAACATGCTGCAGAAGTGGTATGCGAAGTAGTTCTGCGGTTCAAAGGATGCGAGCTATTGGCTTTAAAAACGTTCACAATGGCGGAAGCTGGACAATCATTAAAAAGTAATAGAAAATGAAAACAATCGCTGCTCTCTCAATGTTTTTGCTTTTGATAAGCGCTCAGGCATGCACAAAGGATTCAAATCCAAAGGGTCCAATACCCAATGTTCAAACTGGAGTGGTAAACAAAAGCGCGGATTACGAACCTAAAGAATTTAATAAGCACCTCAAGGATGCCGGAATTCTGATAATTGATGTGCGCACACCGGCTGAATTTGAGTCAGGCTATATAGAGGGAGCTATGAACATCAATTGGTACGATAAAACATTTGCACAAGATGTCAATAAACTTGATAAGAGCAAACCTGTATACATCTATTGTGCGGTGGGTGGAAGAAGTTCTCAGGCCAAAGAATTGTTGCTCAAAAGTGGGTTTGTTGAAGTGCATAATTTGATCGGTGGAATGGGAGCGTGGAAGGAAACAGGATTATCTATAAAAAAGAAGTAATGAAAGAATCATTTAATGAGATCATTAATGGCAAAAAACCGGTGTTGGTTGATTTTTTCGCAACCTGGTGTGGACCCTGTAAATATCAGTCGCCAATTCTCGACGAACTGGCTGAGGAGATAGGGGAGGATGCACGAATATTAAAGATTGATGTAGATAAGAATCCTACCATTGCCTCCCAATTGGGTGTTCGTGGAGTGCCTACTTTGATTATATTTAAGGAAGGGCAGGTAAAATGGCGCACAAGTGGTGTTAAGATGAAAGATGAATTGCTAACACTTTTAAGGCAACACGTATAATGGAAAATTATTGGCAGATAATTACCGCTTCGTATCAAGGCTATTGGACCTATCTAAAGACAGAATTTCTAAATCCAACTTGGAATAATTATTTGTGGTGGCTAGTTGGGCTATCGTTGTTCGTTTGGTTGCTCGAAATTGTTTTTCCATGGAGGAAAAATCAGTCGGTCATTCGGAAGGATTTTTGGCTTGACGGTTTTTACATGTTTTTCAATTTCTTTCTTTTTTCGCTCATTGGCTTTAATGCGTTAAGTAATTTGGGTGTAAATCTTTTCAATGATTTTATCGCTCTGTTTGGTTGGACCAATATTGTCGCATTTGAAATTCAGTCGTGGCCTGTTTGGACACAATTTCTACTTTTGTTTGTGCTAGCAGATTTTCTTCAATGGAATATACATAGGTTGCTCCACAGGGTAGCTTGGCTTTGGGAATTTCACAAGGTGCATCACAGTGTGGAGCAAATGGGATTCGCAGCCCAATTTCGCTTCCATTGGATGGAAAGTATCATATATAAAACGCTCCAATATATTCCACTGGCCTTGATTGGTTTCGGATTGGTCGACTTTTTCATAGTTCATATTATTGCTGTATCAATTGGACATTTGAATCACAGCAATTTGGGAGTCGGTTGGGGCCCTTTTAAATACATATTCAATAGTCCGAAAATGCATATTTGGCACCATGCATTAGAACTTCCAAAAGGAACGTATGGAGTCAACTATGGTTTGAGTTTAAGCATTTGGGATTATCTTTTTGGCACGGCCTACGTTCCAAAAGACGGTAGGGATATACCCCTTGGATTTCCGAAGCTGGCATCATTTCCCAGAACATTTTTCAAGCAAATAATTTATCCATTCAAGAAATGAGAGATTTTATTGGCAATTGGAAGTTGGTGGGCATCATGTGCCTCACATTGGGATTAGCTCCTTTCACACCCGAGCCACATATCTGGGGTAAAATAAAGTGGATAGCAGGTGGTGCAAATGATATGCAACTACTCGATTGGTGGGATTTTGTAATGCACGGAACACCTTGGTTTCTTCTCATTCGAATTGGCTTTTTAGCATTGAAGAAGAAGTTTCAAACGGCTTCATAGCCGCACGTTTATCCTTTATATCAAGTAGAACATCAAATAATCAATTGTTTGAATTCCTCATATGGGGAGATTGAACGTCTGAGCTATTGAATTCCATCCTAAAGCTCCCTAGAAGCGACATCTTACCCCAATCACCTAATAAGAATTCATTCTTTCACCCAGCTCCCTAGGAGCGACATCTTACTACCACATCTTCCCCCCATCGCCTCATGCGAATTCATTCTTTCACCCAGCTCCGTAGGAGCGGCATCTTACTACCACATCTTCCCCCCATCACCTAATAAGAATTTATTCTTTCACCCAGCTCCCTAGGAGCGACATCTTACTACCACATCTTCCCCCCATCACCTCATGCGAATTCATTCTTTCACCCAGCTCCGTAGGAGCGACATCTTACTACTACCACATCTTCCCCC
>Ga0209490_10000234_pt1 | contig 59758 bp, 50 predicted proteins | sample MAT06_FD_187209 | JGI IMG/M metagenome (GOLD analysis project Ga0209490, IMG submission 187209) | Freshwater microbial communities from Lake Fryxell liftoff mats and glacier meltwater in Antarctica - MAT-06 (SPAdes) (version 2) | ecosystem: Environmental > Aquatic > Freshwater > Ice > Liftoff...
ATCCGCAATGGAAATCTATTGCAGCGCTAACTCCATGTGATATCAAGCACTTTCTCGATTTTTATTCTTGATGTATGAATATACACCATGAAATAATAACAATGCTACAAATAAAATAGTCCAAACTATTCTATAATTCATTGCGCATTGGAAGTCTCTTGAGGGTAATGCGCTGCGGGAGACATAACACGAACAACGAATTCCGATATCTCCAACGCGTGATTCGGGTGTATATGTATCCCTATGTTTAATGGCGTTGGAGCATCTGTTACAGGCAAATGGAGTGAAACAAAATTGAACTCTTACAGATACCTAAACGGTATAATTTCTTATTTCCCGCAGCCGCTCACATCTTCAATATGTCCCTTTTTATAGAACATCTCGGCCACCTTCTCCCCCATTTTACTTTTGGCAATACCCAAAATTTCACCCGTTGAGGGTTGTACGACTATTCTTCCAATCATAACCGCAGATGATTGTATTGGTCCGATGCTGCCTTCAGCAATATTCTCCGGAATAAACAAAGCAAATCCATCTTCTGACTCTGGTGTGTAGGCTTCAAGGAATTCGCCGGAAGAATGAAATTCTACACTTCCTGGCCATGCAGACTTCACATCACTTGCTGTAGCATCTTTAAATGTGTCCGAGTTAAAATGAAGTGTAACACTCTTCTTTAATGAGCAATTCTTAGCCACTTCACCTTCAATAAAGTCTTGTGTATCCAATTTCTTTGGTGCCTTCAAAGCCGCAATTACGTAATTGTTCAGAATATTCACGGTGATCTTAATATCTGCCTTCGTGTACCCGCCACTTTCGGAACTATACAAAATTGGAAATCCAATACACTCTACATTCTTCCCATAGCTTTCACTGCCCTGAATGATCATCACGGGCATTTCAACTCCAAGCCCTGCAGTGCCATCATATGTGTTACTTTTCCCAAAAGATCGGAGCATAATCAAACAATACTTAGCATTCTTGGCGTTGACCATTTTCTTTGCTTCTTCATGAGTAATGACCTTAACATCCTCCAGCTTATTGTGCTTCCAATTATCCTTAACGATCTGTAAAAAATGATTTCTAAAATTCTCGTCAGATTCTGTATGTGCATCAATTCGATCTTGAATTATGGTCTTCTTATCCGGTTTAGCTTTCTCCAATTTCTTTTTCAGGTTGCTTATCTCAGCTTGCGAATCAGAATATTCAACAACCAATATCGGGCGTCTCGCTAGGGCCTTTAACTCTTCAGGCTTGAGCCAATTCATTTGAGTAACTCCCCCCTGTGCAAACAATATAGACGAGATGCTTAGGCCAAGCATCAATATACAAAGTTTTTTCATGGTGATAAATAATTTAAAGCCAAATACAATTAGCTTATTTCAAAAACCAAATATTACCTACATGAATTAATCGAAATTCGCACTCTAGGGAACCTCTAGAGCTTCGGAGACCCATTTAAACCTGTATAATTTGAAGGACTCAACCACGCCAACAGCGGCCCCAGAAACGCCACAAAGGTTACGCCGGCTTGGGTTTCGAGCGTGTCTTCAGTAATGAAACTTAATGCCATTATAATAATATAACTCATAAATAATAAATCTCTATATCTCCTTTCGTGAAATATGAGAATCAATAACACTGCTATAAAAATAATTACTCCCGGAATACCATATGCCACTCCGTATGTAAAATATTGATTGTGCGCTCTGAGCCTGTACTGCGGATCTAAGGCTGTATCCATCTTTTCGTATTGGGCCGCATAAGCCAATTTTAAGTCGCCCGTGCCAACTCCCTTTAGTGGATATTCCTTGATAATACACCATGCCGCTCTCCAAAATTCGAATCGTTGCAATACACTATTTCCGCTGGGGTCCCCACCATTTCTATAATTATCAAATTCAAAAAGAATCTTTCGAATTCTTCCTTTTATTCCCTGAAGATCCTCCGTATAAGCCGTCGCTATTCCCAACTCTATCTTTTCTATTTCTAAATCACTCAAGTCTCCCATGCCCACTGAATCTTTATTCAATCCTTTGGAGGTTAGGTAACGGATGAGCGTTCCACCTAACAATTGTCCCGATCTATCCAAACTATCAAAGTCTGTCTCACTTCTTTTGTTCCAGCTTCTACGCAGTTCATTCCAGGCTAAGTTGCGCCATACGTAATGCCCGTTTTCCAAAAGTGTGTTCTCCCATCGATGATCATATATCTCTCCTCCCGCTGAATGTGTCTGCCAAGCCATGCCGGCATCCTTGGGGTTAAAATAACGGGTGACCTCATTGTTCACGAAAAAAACAACCAAAGAAATAAAGACAAGCAATGATGATATCAACCCTCCTCGCACAAACATTCGTTTTGTGCGCCAAGCATGAAACAAAATCCAGTAGGCCGCCAATGCCAAAAGAATAGCAAAACCAGTGACGGATTGAAGTATCCAAAGAAAAAATATGAAATAGAAAATAAGGGGGATTACCCAGAATAGATTCCTTCGGTTTTCCTTCGCAAACCAAATAAGCAGTACGATACCAAACACAATTAGTAGACTAAAACGAATGTGTGAAATAAAATGTGAAATATCTCTGACATTCAGGTAGGGCGGTCCCCACCATTTGTAAAATCGGCCTGTACAACTCGTAATGGCAATTGAAAGTGAAATCAACAACACATACAAACACCATACAATGTGCCTGCGTTCGATGCGCTGATAACTGCTCAACACAAGGGGTATGAAGAACAATGGAACCTTTGTTCGTGCATCCCATTGGGCAAACTTGAAATCTTCTGACCACAGAAAACCAAGGATACATAAGCCGAACAAAGTCATATATGCTAGAGCCGTGGGATTTGAAAATGCTCTCCTGAGTCTAGCTAAAGGACTTATTCCTACTGTCCATTCGTACACCAAGTCTACTAACCAAGCTGAAGCCAACCAAAATCCTGCAATGCTCATCAAATTATTGTTGAGAGGCAAAGCGAAAAGCATCAACGCAATAGCGAAGACATGATTAATGTAAACGAATGCTTCAAATTTTTTCTTCAAACGATGTTATACCAATGTTACTTAATTAATGGTCCATATTGCATTGCGCATTGGAAGTCTGTATTGGGCAATGCGCTGATGGATCTTGCGTGTGTGAGGTGGTAAATGCGGTTGCGATCTCTGTTTAGTTCAATGTAGTGAAACGAAATTGGACTATTTCATAAATCCAAACGCCATCACTTGCCGGTTGACGGTGCCTTGAGTATCACTGCATACTGTCTATCAAATACTTCTCTCGCCTTGAGCAAGGAGGGATCTTCTTTCAGACCATAGCGAATTCTGCCATTCTGAAAATAGTAACGCGAGTAAATCTCATTTTCAATTATCGGGCGAATACTGGATTCGAAACGAGAAATATCAGTACGCTTATCTGGTTTAATTTTATTCTTCAGTACTTCAAATTCTTTTTCAGATCCTACAAAATAGTTCTCGGATTTTGCAGCTTGCTCCATTTCCCTAAACAAAACCTCGGTGTATGTCTCGTACTCAAAATCCTTATTTGCTGCGAATGCTGCAAACTGCGCAAAATCTACATCTGAAAGTTCAAATTTCGAAGAGTCAATTTGCTCATGTTTATTGCGGTATTCGGTGGCCCAATCGAAAATGACCCAATGACCTACCAAAGCTCCTAATATGTGTGAAGTATCTGAATTTAGCACTTCCACATCCGGACGAACTCCACGGCCATCAAATACCGTTCTACCATTTCTAGTTGTGAAAGCTTTCACCAATGAATCAGATACTGCGGTTACTTCTCCTGTAGCCGCTCTGTGCGCATAATCGAGACGCTGAATACACCTTCCGCTTGGTGTGTAATACTTAGCTACGGTCAATTTCAATTTCGTGTTGTAGGCTATGTCTTTCGTTTGCTGCACAAGACCTTTTCCAAATGACTCTTCACCCAATACAACAGCGCGATCAAGATCTTGCAAACTTCCACTTACAATTTCTGACGCTGAAGCCGACATGGGATCAATTAAAACGATCAAAGGAATCTCAGTGTCAAGAGGCTCATTCAATGCTGAGTATGTCTTATTCCACTCTGTAATTTTTCCTTTCGTACGAACAACTTCAGTGCCCTTTGGCACAAAAAAGTTCACAATGTTCACTGATTCGCGAAGTAGTCCTCCTCCGTTGCCTCGAAGGTCCAAAACCAATTGCTGCATTCCTCGCTTTTTCAAATCCATATATGCATTGCGAACATCACTACTCGCCCTAGCCGTAAACCCTGTCAACTTGATATATCCCATCTGTGCGTCCATCATATCGTAGTATGGCACATCGGGCATCTGCACTTCCTCTCGTTTCAGTTTAAAAATGATGGGATCAACTACACCAGTTCTAGTCACCGTAATTTCAACTTCTGTCCCCGCCTGACCGCTCATCTGATCTTCGAGCTCCGTGTGATTTTTCCCAATTACAGACTTTCCATTCACTTTAATAACCACATCTCCGGCCCGCATACCCGCCTTTTCCGCAGGATAACCTTTGTATGGTTCCACAATGGTGATGCGACCATCAATGGTGTTCACTAAGGTGCCGATTCCACCATACTCGCCAGTTGTCATATAGCGATAATCCTCAATTTTCGATTCAGGGTAATAAACGGTATACGGATCGAGCGACTTTAACATCGCATCAATACCGGTTTTCATCAGCGCTCCAGGCTTCGTTTCATCAACGTAATAAATATTTAACTCCTTGTACAAAGAATTAAATATCTCCATGTTCTTGGAAATCTCAAAAAATTCATCGCCAATTTTTGCAGATATCAGTACAAGTGGCACTGCAGCTATTAGAGCCCACTTGCGGAAATTTGCTGATCGAAATATTTTCATCGTCGTAGTTATACGGTTTTTCTCCTAGTTGTGTAAAAAGCGTTTTTCCGCTATTTCACTTACTCTTCTCTTCGGCCTTTTTCTCCTGAGCCAACACACTTGCGTAACGCATTAAAAGTTCTCTTATTTTGCTATTTACATAATCAAAATCAGGCAAGTTGCGACCTGTAAAGATAAACATGAGTGCTGCCTGCTTCCCATGCTCAGCTAGTACCGTATTATGAACATGTTTATGAAGTCTATAAGCCTCCCGCATGAGCCTCTTTATTCTATTCCGATCGTGGGCTCTTTTGAAATTTCTTTTGCTCGCAGTAAATAATACCTGCGATGGAACCTTTGCTGGAAGCGGGCTGCGCATGTGCAGAAAAATTATAGCCGGCGACTTAATAGGCACACCTTTTTCATAAAGCTCGCCAATCAACTTGCGCAAACACAACTTTTCCTCCTTCGGAAATGAGAAACTCCTAACCTTTTTATCAGTTTCTAATTCAGAAATCTGGGTCAATTTCAATTGGTTTATTTCGAAACAGCTATTTGGGCATATTCCTTATAATCCTTTATTACTTTAAGGGCTTTTCTGAAATCTTGATCCTGCTGTATCACGATCTGTTGACGGACATTATCCGTAAAAAGATTTCGTCCAATTTCTCCCTTCACGAACAACTGAAGATGTTCCCGGATCCTGGGTTTCATCAGTTCCGCAGTCTTAATTTTCTCCTTCTCTGCCGCGGCCAAAAGTGCCTTGTAGATCGCGTCGGTGACAGAAAATTTCAAAGTGAAGGCTTTTCCATCAGCATATTTTTCGAGACTTCTTCTATTCGCGTCTACATAATCGAAACAGAATTTCCTTAGTACACCTGAATATAGAACTTCACTCACTGCGCCAGAAAACAATGATGTATCAAGTGGTACGAAAACATCAGGAGTAATACCGCCGCCGCCGTAGACTATTCGTCCACCGGGTGTGCGATATTTTAAACTATCGTTGATCAATACACTGTCGGCACTTGTTAATTCGCCGCGTTCAAATCTTTCGGCAAAACTTTCTTCATACACAATACTATCGCCATAAGGTTTTTGAATACACCTTCCTGTTGGTGTGTAGTATCTCGCAATGGTCAGTCGAAGAGCACTGTTGTCAGGTAAATCAAGCTCGTTTTGAACGAGACCTTTTCCAAAAGACCTTCTACCCACAGTAACACTTCTATCCCAATCTTGCAGCGCTCCTGCTACAATCTCACTGGCCGACGCCGAATTCTGATTGATCATCACCACAATTTCCATGTCACGGAATTTCCCCTTTCTACTTGATTTGTAAAGCTGTGTGCCCTTGTGAACACCCTTTGTGGACACAATCAATTTGCCTTCCGAGAGAAATTCTTCAACAATACCGGTTGCCTGATCTAGCAGTCCTCCGCCATTATTACGCAAATCGAGGATAAGCTTCTTCATCCCTTTTTCCTTCAATTCCAGTGCGCATTTCATAAATTCGGCATAGGTAGTAGATGCGAATCGATCCACTTCAATATACCCAACTTCTTCATCGACCATAAACCAACTTGTAACACTTTTGATCGGAATGTCTCCCCGTTCTATGGTGAAATTTCTTTCTTCTTCTTCTCCTCTTCCTAAAACAGAAATTTGCACTTTACTTCCACCAGGACCTTTGAGCAACTTGGTCACCTTTTCGGCATCCAGATCCTTGCCTGAAATTTCTTTCCCATCTACCTTCACTATGCGATCACCTTCTTTTATACCGGCTTCTATGGATGGCCCACCTTCAATAGGTTTTACAACAAAAAGTGAATCTCTCAAAATCACAAACTCAACTCCTATCCCTTCAAAAGAACCTTTTAGTTGCTCCGAGACCCTGGCGCTTTCCTCAGGACTGATATACGTGCTATGCGGATCCAGATTCTGGAGCACAGAAACTATTGCATCATCCACCAATCGGCGTTTCTCTATGCTATCGACATAATTGTTTTCAATGTAATCAATAATACTAACAAGCTTATTTGGATTCGACTCAGAGGTAGGTTGTTGCTGGACTGTGAAAATATTGTGATCACCCAAATTTGTCCCAATGAACATTCCTAAAATGAGAGTTCCTGCAAACAAAAGGGGTTGCAATGAACTCTGCGAAGCTTTTGCCTTAGCCGAAGAGGGTGTTTCCGGGTTCTCCAATTCTACCTTTCTATAATTGTCCAGATTTTCGTTATTCATGTCCGCACCTACGTTTTTTAATCATTCGAATCTACGTGTCTTTTTCCATTCTCTTCAAAGACTTTACGCTTTTAGCATCCTTTAACCCAGAATCCGCATTGGAAATCTATTGCAGCGCTGACCTCCTTTGATATCAAGCACTTTCTCGATTTTTATTCTTGATGTATGAATATACACCATCAAATAAAAATCTGGCGAGAGCACTTGCTATCTTTGTGGTTTAGCACTTCATAGCGAATCCCAAATCGGATTCTGGGTTCAACCGAGGAAGAATACCCGATCATCAAAACACAACTATCAAAATCGAAAAGTCACTGATATCCATCATTGTTCATTCCGTCTTCAAATATCTGAAATACAAACTGTTCGTACTCCAGCGCTTTCCAAAAACTCCAATCCTGTAGGGTCCTTGTACGCCATGATATAGACAACTCGCTGTATTCCCGCTTGTAATACAAGTTTGCAGCATTCTTTACATGGCGACAAAGTGATGTACAAAGTCGAGCCTTTGGCATTGTTGGCGCTCCTTGCCACTTTCAAAATCGCATTCGCTTCGGCGTGCAAAACATACCACAGTGTGTCGCCCATCTCATCTTCACAATGATTGGGAAAACCGCTTGGTGTGCCGTTATAGCCATCGCTAATAATCATGCCATCTCGCACCAATAAAGCTCCTACCTGCTTACGTTTGCAGTGCGATAGCTTGGACCATTCAAGTGCCATTTTCAAATAAGCCCTATCGTAACGTTCCTGCTTTGCATCGTTTGCTTTGGTTGGAATTCCATCAGTCATGCTGCAAATGTAAATCGGTTGAGGGAACCTCTTAGGGTATTTATTAGGTTTGAAAACAATTACACCAATACAGTTGTCTAGTTTCGCAAACTGTTTGTTGATCAGTTAGAACGAATAAATACTAAATGAAAATTTATACCAAAAAAGGTGACGATGGTACCACTCAATTACTTGGGGGAAAAAGGGTGCCTAAACATCATGTCAAAATTGAGGCCTATGGCACGGTCGACGAACTCAATAGCCATATTGGCCTGTTGCGCGATCAAAACATTGCTCAATCCGGACAAGAGTTTTTTATAACTATACAGGACCGCCTCTTTGTAATGGGAGGAATGCTTGCGTTGGATGATGGACACGCAGGATTTAGCATTCCAAACCTCGAGCCACTAGACATTGAGGTGCTCGAAAAAGAGATTGATTTGATGGAAACGACTTTGCCTGAAATGAAGAATTTCGTTTTACCGGGGGGGCATTCTTCGGTGTCCTTTTGTCACATTGCCCGATGCGTTTGTCGCCGGGCCGAGCGAAACATTACCCATCTTTCAGAAATCGAAAATGTTGATCCGCTCATTATACAATACCTCAATAGACTGAGTGATTTTCTATTTGTACTATCCAGAAAATGGGCTCAAGAACTCAACTCCACAGAAATCCCTTGGAAACCACGAGGCTAATCAACACGCATATCACTGATTATCATTTACTTGAGGACTTCGAAGAAAGCGCCAAATTCACATTTGCAAAATCGTTGAAAAGGATTAATTTCGCACGTCTTTAAAAGAAACACCTAATTGCATTGCCACTATGTATTGGACACTAGAATTGGCCTCATATCTGGAAGACGCACCTTGGCCTGCGACTAAGGATGAATTGATCGACTTCGCTATGAGAGCGGGGGCACCACTTGAGGTGGTGGAGAATCTTCAACAAATTGAAGATGATGAAGAAATCTTTGATAGTATCGAAGATATTTGGCCTGACTATCCTACGAAAGAAGACTTTTTCTTCAACGAAGACGAATATTAAAATTTGATCTCATAAAAAACGTCCCGAAGATTTTCGGGACGTTTTTCGTTATTTCCTTCTAGGTTTAACCCAGAATCCGAATTGGAAATCTATTGCAGCGCTAACCCCCTTTGATATCAAGCACTTTCTCTATTTTTATTCTTGATGTATGAATATACACCATCAAATAATCCCGCATTGCGCATTGGAAGTGTCTTGAGGTTAATGGGCTGCGGGATTCTCGAACCTACACGATGGAGCAAAGTAATAGTTCGACCTATGAATTCCGATATCTCTATGTCGTGATTCGGGATAATACCAATTCTGCACAATAAATAGTCCATGCTGCATTGCTCATTGGATGATTTTTTTGGGCAATGCACTGCAGCATCTCGGATGCACGAAATGGTAAATGCCGTCATAGTAGCTGTTTTAGGCCAATGGAGTGAAACGGAATTGGACCATTACAGATACATAAACCCAGATCAAGCCATAGAAAAATTGCACCCTCATTTTGCCGATGAATGCAGTATTCTAGCGCTTAGATTTGAGAATCCCGCACGCATTCTACAAAAATTGCCCTGATCCGTAATGCGGGATAAACGGTATAAAAATCTTGCGAGAGCACTTACTATCTGTACGGCTTAGCACTTCATAGCGAATCCCAATGCGGCTTCTGGGTTTAAAATTCAAACGCTAGGCCCAACTGATATGTCCACTTGTCGGTGCGCGATTCGCGGGTTTCAAATTCAAGGCTATTGTCGCTATTGATGATAATGCTGTCTTTATTTACAAATGTGGCCCTTCCACTCCGCAAGTTTTCAAAACGCGCTTCGAGAAAAATAGATTGACTCATTCTAATGCGCAATCCCGCTGCCCAACCAAGAGATAACGCCATATCCCAGTGCTGTCTATCGGTATTTGAAACTCCCTCAAAGCTGTTGTCGTCGATAGAAACATCCGTTTTGGTAACATAGGTCTCAACACCAGTTAAACCTTCAACGTATGGTTGAAACCCCCCGCCCAATGGCCTAAATCGGCCCAAAAGAAGATACCTGTTGTTGTTGCTCTTTACACTCATGTCGCCCGGCTCATATATATCGATGCCGTTTTCATCCGTGTAAACGTAGATATCTACATCTTCTCTTTGAGATCCCATGTTGTTCCAGGACACAGAAACACCTATTTCAAATGGAGAGTTTCCCATCGGAGCTGCAAAGGTTCCCGAAAATCCGGCCGGATACCCATCGAATTCCTCGGCAAATTGACCTTTGGGCTCTACTACTTGCACCCCAAATCCCAAAGAGGGTGATCGGCCTGTTCGCTGCGCTATGGCTGCCGATGTGATTATGGTGAGCGCTATTAAAATGTAAACTTTTTTCATGGTAGTTAAATTTTGTCTACATGTTGTGGTTGCCAAGCATTGTGCCAACAAAATTATGGCCTGTACTTTTGTCTTATGCAAATTGGTTTCGAAAACAACGAAAAAACACGAATTTTATTGACTGGCGCTGCCGGGCAGCTCGGTATGGAGTTTCAAAAGATTTCAGCTCAATGGCCCAGTTTTAACATTTTAGCCCTAGAAAGGATCGACTTCGACATCACTCTTGAAAGTCGAACAAAAGAATTTATTCGCCAGCACAAACCAGATGTGGTGATCAACTGTGCCGCTTATACCAACGTTGAAAGAGCCGAATCTGAAAGAGATGAGGCTCTTTTGGCCAACGGAACAAGTGTAGGCTGGCTTGCAGAAGTTTGTGCTGAAGTAGATTGCCTGTTGATCCACTATTCTACGGACTATGTATTTGACGGCATCACAAAAACACCTTATACAGAGCTAGACCAAGCATCGCCAAAAAGCGTCTATGGTGAAAGCAAATGGCTCGGCGAAAAGTTGATACAAGAACATACTCAAAACTATTTCATTCTGCGGGTTTCTTGGTTGTATAGCACGTTTGGACACAACTTTTTTAAAACCATGATTCGCTTGAGCAACGAGAAAGAAGAAATCAGAGTTGTGAATGATCAAATTGCTACTCCAACTTATGCCCGATTGCTCGCAACACACACGCTTATGCTCATAGAAAAGTACTTGAGCAAACAAGTAACGGAGCTGGGCTTATACCATTACTCCTTGGAGGGCGAAGCGAGTTGGTACGACTTTACCAAAGAAATCATCGCGTTAAAAAACCCTATGGTGGAATTAATACCCGTGAGCACTGCAGAATTCCCGACAAAAGCTATACGGCCCGCCTACTCTAAACTATCAACGCAAAAATGGAAAAAGCATATTGGCATCGAACTTCCTCATTGGAAAGATGCACTTCATGAATGCTTCAAAAACTTGTATTAAAAACTTTTAAATGGACCTTCATTCACAAGCATTACACAAGGCGGAAAATTGGCTTATCTCGGCGGTTGACGAAAAAACGCAATCCGAGATAAAGGAAATGATTGGCACGAACAGTTCGTTATTGATCGAGAATTTTGCCTCCGATCTCGAGTTCGGCACGGGTGGATTAAGAGGTGTAATGGGTGTAGGCACCGCTATGGTGAATCGCTACACTATAGGAATGGCAAGCCAAGGACTTTCCAACTACTTAAAACAGCAACGGCCAGGTCAGCCAATAAAAATGGCTATTGCATATGATTCGCGCAATCAAAGTAAATATTTCTGCGATGTCGCTGCAGGTGTTTTTGCAGCGAATGGAATTGAAACTTTTATTTTCAGCGAACTCCGCCCCACTCCTCTCTTGTCTTTTGCTGTGCGCCATTTAAAATGCAGCGGTGGCGTTGTAATCACAGCATCACACAATCCGAAAGAGTATAATGGATACAAGGTTTATTGGGCGGATGGAGCTCAGATCCTACCCCCTCACGATATTGGCATCATTGAAGAAGTGAGAAAAATTCAAAGCCCCGGAGAGGTTTTGTTTGATGGGCCTACTTCTCTCATACATGTATTAGGAATTGAATTAGATGAGGTTTACTTAAATAGATTAAGTGAAATAATTCGCCGTCCGGAAGAGATAAAAAAAGCTGAAGACATGAAAATTGTTTTCACGGGTATTCATGGTTCCGGCAATACTTTGGTGCCGAAAGCACTCGAAAAATGTGGATTCAAATCGGTGATAGTAGTGGGTGAACAAGCTATTCCTGATGGTAATTTTCCAACCGTTCATTCTCCCAATCCCGAAGAAAAGGAAGCCCTTAATATGGCACTCGAACTTGCCATAGCTACCGGAGCAGAAATTGTGTTGGGAACCGATCCCGATGCAGATCGCGTAGGACTGGCCATTCGCGACGCCTCTGGAGATTTGATGTTGTTGAATGGGAATCAGAGCGGGACGCTTCTCGTGTACCATCAATTGGAAATGCTTCGACAAAAAGGAGAGCTAAAGCCCAATCATTTCGTTGCAAAAACTATTGTGACAAGTGAATTGGTTGCGACAATAGCAAAGTCCTTCGGGGTAAAAATATACGACACCTTAACAGGCTTCAAATACATTGCAGGTGTGATAGGAGAAAAAGAGGGAGATGAAAAATTCATTTGCGGTGGCGAAGAAAGTTACGGATACCTTGTGGGTGATTTTGTGCGCGACAAAGACGCTGTAATCTCTTCGGTAGCCCTCTGTGAAATGGCTGCCTGGGCCAAAAACAGAGGTATTGGTGTCTTTGGAATGCTACTTGAGATTTATGAAAAATTCGGTTATTATCAAGAAGATTTGCTCTCTCTTACATACAAGGGTTTAGATGGCAAAAAGAAAATAGATGATATGATGCAGCGATTGAGGCAGAATCCGCCAAGCATTTTGGGAAACAGTGGAGTGATCGTTAAGCGGGATTACAAAGAGCAAATTTCTTTCAATATTAAAACAGGAGAATCTACGGCCATTGACTTACCTGCAAGCAATGTAATACAACTTGTGTTGGAAGATGGATCTGTTGTCACCGCTCGTCCAAGTGGCACTGAACCAAAGATTAAATTCTACTTCTCTCTACGTCAAGAAATGCCTTATAAAAATTTATTCGAATCGCTTAAAGTTTCGATGGTCAAGCGGATTCAGCAAATTCAAAATGAATTAATCCAGGACGAGGGTTAACCCAGATTTTGCAGTTGGGATCTATTACATCACCGAAAGTCTGCAATGACAGGCGCTTTCAAATAAAAATCTTGCGAAAGCACACGTCCTTTTTTGGCTCCCAGAACTTCACGACAATTCCAAGAGCAAAACCCGGGTTTACATCACGTGCGGCACAAAAAAAACCGCCCCGTTTTCACGAGGCGGTTTCAAAAATATTATCAGAGGTTTATTTCACAACGCTCATCTGACGAGTAACAAAGTGCTTGCCCTGGAGAACCAGAGACACGTTGTAGTTGCCTGCAGCATATTGGCTAACATTCAACTGTATGTTGCTGTTGCCCTCTGTGAAGCGACCTACGTTTTTAAATTCTACCAATTTTCCGCTCATATCACGAACCTCATAAGCCACTACACTATTCGTGTTGAGTGTGAAGTTGATGTTCGCCATAATAGAAGCTGGATTTGGATTAACCTGGAAAGATACCAATCCGTTGTCGGTGTTTAATTCATCGACACCAACTCTATTTGAAAGAATCAAACGGATACCTGGAGTCCATGTCTGTGAAGAGAACCATACAAAGTCACCCGCACCGGAGATTTCATATACTCCGGTAGAGTTGTCATTGTCAGTATCAGCATTCGCAAGAATAGTAATCTCACCTTCGCTTTCCACTTCGTTCAAAACACCTGTGAAATAAGTAGATGTCGTAGAAAGATCGATTTCATCGCCAAACGGCAAGTAGTAAGGGTCACCGGTAAACCAGTTGGTATCATAATTGAACTCATCGGCAGCAATGATATCATCGTTATCAAGTCCTTCCACTACTTCAAATAGTGCCGCAACAAATTCAGTTCCCTGATCACTGTTTTCCCCGAAAACCGCAGTCAACCCATAAGCTGTAGAACCATCATTTGGCACAGTAAAGAAGCTGCCGTATCCTGTTGGATCGAAAAGATCTGGATCATCATCGTTTTCACGGGGGCGAATTTCTAGATCAAAATCAGCAGGACCATCATGACCGTATTCATCGAGTGTATATTCGATTTCGCGCTCTTTCATATCGTTGTCTGCATTGGCATCCACTGCATCGCTGGCAATAGAGGCTCTCACGTAGTAAGTGCCAAGAACTGCTGGCACCCATCCTGTTGGGATAAACAATGTATCCAAAAGGAAAGATGGACACTCCGGTGTGTTCGCAAACGCCGGCATTGTAAATGGAGCAGTAGTAAGCGTAGAAATTATGTTCATCCCATCATCTAAAATGTCTACAGTGATTTCAACGTTTGTTTGATCGGCAAACCCATTATTTCTGAATATAACACCGGCAAGCATACCACCATCAGCAACTGTAATGGCTTGTTCTAGTGGAGTAATGCGGTATTCCCAAATGTTGAAGATATCGCCATTTGTAACTTGCGCTATTTCGAGGTCGTTTTCTACAACGTTTTCGAAGATGCAAATGTCATCCAATCCCCAGAAATAGTGAGAGTATCCGGCAGCAACCTCAGAGTTATATGCCCAACGAATCAATACGCTCGGCTCATCTGCAGCAGCACATGATATATCAACGGTTGTGTAAAGTGGGTTTGCAGAAAGTGTGTTCGCTGACTGGAAAAAATTTCCGTGAGCAGGGAATACAGTCCAATCTGCACCGTCGTTTGTAGAAACTTCAAGGGTAATAGGTGAACTCGGAAAGCAGCAGTAACGGAAATACTGGTAGTACTCAACCACTACAGAGCTCATTCCACTCATGTCCATTTCAGGAGCATAAAGGAATCCTGTGACGTCTTCTACGCCGTCTGAAATTGGTGTGTTGTACAAGTCACAGTCGAAGACAACCCATCCATTTGCAACAGATGGTGATGTAAGGGCAGCGATGCTAGTAGAGAATTCACCTGCAGGGCTGTTTGCGTCAGCAACCATCCAAATTGAATTTCCACCGCTATCTTCAAATGTCCATTCCCCAATTGGGTTGTTGCCATCAAATCCGTTAGAGAAATCTTCACAGAAGAATTCAGTTCCACGTTGCATTTTAGGCTTGGAGAGATTTTGTTCGCCCATCGATCTGGACTCGTTGATTTCGAAAGCTGAGGCCTCACGTGTTGCACTTTCGTGCTCCGTGCCTAATGTAGCCTTCGACTGCGCATATGCGCCGCTTGCTAGAAGCAGAGTGCTAAAGAAAATAGAGATTTTTTTCATTCTTATTGATAATTGTATTTGACGTGGCCAAGGTACTCCTTTCTAGCGCCTATACCCTACTACCTTCTATAGAAAAAGGCCTCAAAAGAGGCCTTTTTAACTTTTTTATCGTTTTTGAACGTCTTAGCGAACAATCATTTCATTTGTGATGCTCGATACGCCATCAGCTAAAGTGTATGTGTATACACCTGCACTAAGGTCAGCAACATTCAATGAAATAGTCTGCTTTCCACGAGCTTTAACCCCTTCATTGATCACTTTCACTGAACGGCCAGTCATATCGCGAACTGTAAGAGTCACGTTAGAAGCTTCTGTCAAGTTGTAAGTGATGTTTGTAAGAGTTGTGGCTGGGTTCGGTGAATTCTGAAGAAGTTCAATGTTTCCAACAGCTACCGTTTCGTTAACAGCGATTGAAGGATCCATGATCAACTGAACTGATGGGCTCCAATTCCAACCCACAAACCAGTTTACTACATCGCCAGCCCCGAAAGGACCATAGTTTACAGTGCCCAAGTCAACATCGAGCACGTTTGAAAGAAGGTATAAGCGATCTCCGCTTTCTTCTTTGCGCAACTCAACAACGTAACCTGAACCACCGATAACTTCAACTGAACCGTCGAATGGGATAATCACATATTCACCTGTATTGATCATGCTGTTGGTGATAAGGAAGTCATCACTTTCTCCAAGGTAACTCAGGTCTTGGATGTCTTCACCAATTTCATAGATGTATGCTTTCACTTCTTGATTAGCGTCAGTATTTGATCCAAAAAGAACCTGAATACCACCTGCTTCACCGTCAGCAGTCATGAAATATGTACAACCAATTGCAATCTCGTCATCTTGATCGAAACCACGTTGCACCAAATCCACTTCGTTGTTGTGGCCGTATATATCTTGAGTGATTTCAAAATCTTTTTCTCTAGAGTCACCCTCTGGCAGATCATCAGCAGGAACAGTAACCGTCAAAGTATATGTACCTACAGCATTTCCGATGTCCTGTGGGCCTGTCCAAAGTGTATCTAATGAACTTGCAGGAAGTGTGGCTGATGCAGTGGTACTGTAGGATGAAGGGCCGCTGATTTCGAAGTCTACTGTTGTTCCATTTTGCGGTGTATACCCGTAATTGGCAAGAATAGCTCCGAAGTTCAAATCACCCACTTGTGTAGTTGGGATTTTAGCATATTCGTAGTCAGCTACGAAGTCGCCATTGTATACATTAGCTACAGTAAGGTCGCTTTCTGGTGTTTCGAACACTTCTACATCGTCAACCATCCAAGCGTAACCCCAAGTTCCTTTCCAACGGAAACGAAGCCAAAGTTGAGTAGCACCATCTTGAAGACCATTTGATATATCAAAGATTTTCAAAGTTGGGTTGTCAACAGGGTCTTGTGTTTCCATAGTAGGCCAAAGTTCAAAACGAGTACCGGCTGGAGCTTCACTTACTTCAAAAGTTTCAGGACTCGGCCAAGTAACTCCGTCAGTAGAGATTTCAAGTAGGCAATATTCGTTTCCGTCGCTTGCTCCACCATCCCACATACGGTATTGATTGTAGAACTGAACGCTCACAAAATCATAACCTGTGATGTCAATTGCATCAACATTCTGAAACCAGCAATTCTCAACCCAGTCACCTCCAGTTGATCCACCAAAAAGGTCAGAGTCAACACTCATATACCCGTTGGCTGAAGTTGGTGAGGCTATCTCATCAATCAAAGCTGGACCTGATGGGGGATTGATGCCACACTCAAAGTTAACGTCCTCGATGAAGGCAGGGAAACCCGCATCATTGGCATTTACGATATCCCAAACTCCGCAGTCTGAAAAATCATCAGACCAAATAGTTACGCGGTCCGCAGATCCGGGAACAACAGGGGTTGCTACAACACCATCTCTGCTGCCATAACTCTTTCCAAGTGCACTGGGGGCATGCTTCACTTGAGCCATTCCGCTCAAAACAAAACCAGCACCAACTAGTAATAAGTAGATTTTCTTCATGTTTATTTAATTTTTAGGGACAAAATGATCTCAAAAACAGGACGCGAAAGTAATATAATCAAGGATATTTTAACGCCTTTTGGCATATTTCTGTCCTGAACCCCCCTTTCGGCGAACTCCAAGTGTACATTAAAATTCGAACTTACCCTACCAAATCAAGCCTCGGCCGTCATGTATTGCTCAATTGGAGGGCACGTGCAGATCAAATTTCTATCCCCAAAAGCATTGTCTACCCTTGCTACAGTGGACCAAAACTTATTCTCCCTCAAATCGGCAGATGGATACGCTGCCTTCTCTCGGCTGTATGCATGTTTCCAATCCGAAGCAGTTAGCTCTCCAGAAGTATGGGGAGCCATTTTGAGCACGTTGTCGAGTTTGTCTACCAATCCCTGCTCAACCTCAGCTATCTCGTTGCGAATAATGATCATTGCTTGACAAAAGCGATCGAGTTCGAATTTGGGTTCGCTCTCGGTTGGTTCGATCATGAGTGTGCCGGCTACAGGAAAGGAAACTGTAGGGGCGTGGAAGTTGTAATCGATCAATCGCTTAGCGATATCCTCCACCTCGATTCCCGCCTTCTTAAAGTCGCGGCAATCTAGTATCATTTCGTGGGCTACTGTTCCACTACTTCCAGTGTACAATATCGGATAATGCGCTTCCAACTTCGATTTCATGTAGTTGGCATTGAGGATTGCATACTTGGTAGCATCCGTTACTCCTTCGGCCCCCAACATTTTGATATACCCATAAGAAATCAACAAAATCAACGCACTTCCCCATGGAGCGCTGCTTACAGCGGGTATAGCGTGGGAGCCGCCTGTGGCTATAACAGGACTTCCAGGAAGGAATGGGGCCAAATGAGCTGCTACACCGATAGGCCCCATGCCTGGGCCACCGCCACCATGCGGAATGGCAAAAGTTTTATGTAGATTCAGGTGACAAACATCCGCTCCTATATTGCCCGGGTTTGTAAGGCCCACTTGAGCATTCATATTAGCTCCATCCATATATACCTGACCACCTCTTTCGTGCACAATGCCGGTAATCTCGCGAATACCCTCTTCAAACACTCCATGCGTAGATGGATATGTAACCATTAATGCAGCTAAACGATCCTTATATTGATCTGCTCTGGTGCGCAGATCCGTTATATCCACATTTCCTTGCTCATCGCATTTAACCACTACCACCTCAAGACCGGCCATTACAGCTGAGGCCGGATTGGTTCCGTGAGCGGACGAAGGAATAAGACAGATGTTTCTATGATGATCTCCACGACTTGCATGATAAGCCATGATCACAAGCAATCCCGTCAACTCGCCTTGAGCACCGCTATTGGGCTGCAATGACATACCCGCAAAGCCCGTGCACTCACACAAATCTTTATTGAGCTCTTCGAGCATTTCTTGATATCCGGCGGCTTGATCTATTGGGGCAAATGGATGCATATCGGCGAAATCAGGCCAAGAAACAGGAATCATTTCACTGGTAGCATTCAACTTCATAGTGCATGAGCCCAATGGAATCATGGCATGTGCCAAAGACAAATCTTTGTTCTCGAGTCTTTTCATGTAACGAAGCATTTCCGTTTCGCTGTGATGACTATTGAACACCGGATGCGTCAAAAAGTCGCTCGAGCGCTCAAAACCTTTTAAACCTTCTCTGCTTGTTGAGGTAGACTCGAAGTTTTTGGATTCGCCCGTAATCACTTCATAGATGGCCGACAAATCAGCGGTTGAAGTTCTTTCATGCAGCGCAATTCCAATATGACCGTTGCCGAAATAACGGAAATTGATTCCGGCCTTTTCAGCCTGTGTTTTCACTACAGCTTCGTCACTTACTTTTATCAGAAGTGTGTCGAAGTAATTTTTATTAACGTTCTCAAATCCCTTTACATATAATGCCTTCGAAAGGGATACAGCCCGTTCATGAATTCTTCCTGAAATTGTTTTCAAACCAACCGGACCGTGATACACGGCGTACATTGATGCCATAACGGCCAACAAAGCTTGAGCAGTACAAATATTCGAGGTTGCCTTTTCTCTGCGAATGTGTTGCTCTCGGGTTTGAAGAGACATTCTGTATGCCTGATTTCCATGACGATCGCGAGAAACGCCAATGATTCTTCCCGGCATATTGCGCTTGAAATCTTCTTTAGCGCAGAAAAATGCAGCATGCGGTCCACCATAACCCATTGGCACACCAAATCGCTGTGAATTGCCGAAACAAATGTCGGCCCCCCATTCGCCGGGAGGTGTAATAAGCGTAAGAGCCGCTAGATCTGAAGCACAAGCCACGTGCACACCGGCCGAATGCGCCTTATCGGCAAACGACTTATAGTCTCTTATCTCACCATTGCCATCCGGATATTGCACTAAAGCACCGAAAAATGATTGATCAAACGAAACCGAAGAAAAATCTCCAACAACCAATTCAACTTTCAGATGTGAAGCCCGGCCGCGAAGAACATCAAGGGTTTGTGGGAAAATCTTTTCATCTACAAAAAACTTGTTTGCACCCGACTGTTCTTTCTCTTTCGACATACTATGAAGCAAAAGAATCATGGCTTCCGCTGCAGACGTACCCTCATCGAGCAGCGAAGCATTGGCTATAGGGAGGCCTGTAAGATCTGAGGCCACTGTTTGGAAATTGAGCAAAGCCTCCAATCTTCCTTGCGCTATTTCCGCCTGATAAGGAGTATAAGCAGTGTACCATCCCGGATTTTCTAGTACGTTTCTGAGAATTACCGTAGGAGTTGCCGTTGGGTAATAACCCATTCCGAGGTAACTTTTATTCACCTTGTTTTTCTTGCCTAATTGCCAAACACGGGCTAGATATTCGTCTTCGGTCATTGCGGCCGAAATATTCAAGTCTTTCTTCAAACGAATAGCTGATGGCACAGTCTTGTCGATCAACTCATCGAGCGATGAAACACCAATGCTGTCGAGCATTTCGCGAAGCTGGGCTGGACGAGGGCCAATGTGGCGGGCGGCAAAATTTACGGATGACATATTGTTTGATAAATTATTTTTCTCAAGAGATTTGCGGCAAATATAGATGTCAACCTAGGATCTTTGGTATGACCTTTGTCGGGGACTTAAGGGTCTACCTGAATCATGGATTTAACACTTGAGCGAACATCTAAAATGCTGTTTTTCCAAAAATCAGAACCAGTGAATGCCCGAAAAGTTCAGCGCGAGGCCTTATGAAAAATAGAGCCATTACTCGACCCAGAATCGGCATTAGAAATCTATTGCATCGCGAATCCCAATGCGGATTCTGGGTTCAAAATAAAAACGATGCACTTTTGCACAATCAATAATATGGCAGAAGACTTAAACATACCTGCGGGAATTAACCGCACAGAGCAATATGAAAGCTTGATTCCTCAATTGCGTTCTATCATAACCGGCGAAACTGATTTCGTTGCCAATACAGGAAACCTAATGGCAGGATTACACTCTGCATTCGGGTTTCACTGGGTAGGTTGCTATTTTGTAAAAAATGATCAACTTGTTTTGGGTCCATTTCAAGGTCCTGTTGCATGCACTCGTATTGCCCTCGGAAAAGGTGTGTGCGGCACTAGCTGGAAAGAAGCCCATACCATCATTGTACCCAATGTGGATGTATTTCCGGGGCATATTTCATGTAGCTCGCTCAGCAAATCAGAAATTGTAGTTCCTATTTTTAACATTGAAAACAATGTGATAGGTGTTCTCGACGTTGACAGCTCCGAACTAAATGACTTCGACCAAACCGACCAAAAATATTTGGAAGAAATTGCTTCTATCATTAGCCAACTAGCACACCTATGAACCGATCTCTTAGGTTTCATGATTTATTCCTTAATCTGGCCATCGCTTGCCTCTTGTGGTCATGCGCTCAGGTGCGCGGCATCAGCGGAGGCGAAAAAGATTTGAATCCGCCTATCGTCATCCGAGCCAGTCCGCCCAACCAATCCACAAACTTCAGCGGGAATACGATAACCCTCACTTTCGATGAATATGTGCAAGCAGGAAGCCTCTTGCAGAATCTAATTATATCGCCCCCTCTAACTAAAACTCCAAGGCTTAATATCAAGGGGAAATCAATTATATTAACTATACCCGAAGAGCTTAAGGCAAGCACTACGTACGTTTTTCAATTTGGAGATGGTATCTCAGATGTTAATGAAGCAAATATGCTCACAGAATTTGCATATGTACTTTCTACCGGAACGGCAATCGACTCACTTCAGGTTTCGGGGTCAGTGATAGAAGCCTGGACGGGATTGCCCGTAAAAGGAATGAAGGCGATGCTGTTCGACGCTGCTATTAGACGAGACAGCATTGGTCAAAAGCCTCTTTACTTCAGCAAAACGGATGCAAGCGGCGCCTTTGTGATTCCGTTTCTCAAAAGCGGTGAATACAGAATTGAATTACTCGAAGACCTCAACAATAATTTCGCCTTCGATGCGGGGGAAAAGCTCGCCTTTCAATACGAAACTTTGAATCCGATTGATTCTACAAGTAAGAATTTAAAATTTGAAGCGAGCACTCCGAAACCCTTGCCGCTTTTTATTAATGACGTTTACACCGACTCTTCAGGATTCTTTGCCTTCACCTGGCCTATTTGGTTCGATTTGCCCGAAGTGCGCATGGCAGATTCAGAGCTTAAGGTAATTCAACTGCGAAAAGAAAATAGCGATACTGTTTATCATTGGATTGAAGGCAAACCTGTCGGCAAAGAGTTAATGGCGTTTGTGGAGTATCCCGAAATGGAAAACGACAGTTTAGACCTGCTATTCTTTGCGAGAAATAATGCTCCCTTTGCAGATCTTCTTCCGATTGAAAGTAAAATTAACTACGACCAAAAATTCGAGCTTTTTTCACGACAAAAAATCGCCGACATTCTTCAAGACAACATGGTGATGTTAGTAGATTCTATTCGCACTGATCCTGAGATTACTCTCCATGCAGATTCCAACAAGATTTCCGTATTCTACGATTGGCAAGAAAACGTGTCCTATAAGTTGATTTTTGCTTCTGGAGGAGTTTTCGCTCAAGATAAAAGCACAAATGACAGCTTGGTTTATAATGTACAGTTCAATAAAAAGGCCGATTTTGGAAGTCTCACTTGGAATTTTAAAGAGACTCAAATGATCGGCAATGTCTTCATTCTGACTGATGCCGATGGTAAAACAGTCTTTTCCTCGATCTTGGACGAAAATCTTAAACTTAACATAATAAATCTCAAACCGGGCAACTACACAGCTCGGGTTTTTAGAGATGACAGCACAAATATGATTTGGGATCCTATTGATTATCAGTCGCTTTCTTTAAGCGAACCCATTTCTGTGTACCCCGATAAAATCCAAGTAAGAGCCAATTGGGAAATAGTTTTAGAATGGTAACTTTACGAAGTTTTGTCTCGTATGCAACCGCTTAGTCATTCCTGAGGTCTATATATTCTGAATTGCGAATATATTTGACCTTATGAATGCCAACCTTACCCAAAATATGAAGTCGATTACACTGTTCTGGCTAGCACTTTGCTGCTCCGGAATTTCTTTTGCTCAAAGCGTTACTCCCACCAAGGGTAAAGAGTTTTGGTTTGGTTTTATGAAAAACTACGAGGTAGAGGAATTTCAAGAATCTCTCGATGTATTCGTGGTTTCTAATCAAAACACAAGCGGAACCATCTCTATTCCTGGTCAAGGCTATTCGCAGTCATTCAATGTGGTTGCCAACGTTACTACAACGCTTACTCTTGACAATGCAATAGCTGAAGTCTTTTCAAATCAAATAATCGAAGGACGAGGGATTCTTATAGAAACCGAAGACACTGTAGCCGTTTTTGCCATAAACTTCAATGGATATACTGCCGATGGAACAAAAGTACTTCCAACCCAAACCCTGGGAACCGAATACATGGTGGCTTCATACTACGGATTGAGCGGATACTCCTACAACTCTGAATTCTTGATCGTTGCTACTGAAGACGACACTGAAGTAGAAATAATACCTTCTGCCCCTACAATGGGTGGAAATGCAGCAGGTGTTCCTTTTGTTGTTCAATTAAACGAAGGGGAGGTGTATCAGGTAAGAGCTGCCGGTTCGGCCGATGATTTTACCGGAACAATTGTAAGGGGAACCGTAAATAACGGGGCTTGTCGACCTTTTGCTGTCTTTTCGGGGGTTGATTGCACCAATATTCCTTCGACTTGTTATGCCTGCGATCACATCTATGAACAAAACTTTCCTGTAGAAACTTGGGGGACAGACTTCTTCGTTGCTCCTTTTGGAGGGGCTACCCAATACACCTACCGGGTTCTTGCTTATTCCGATAATACTTCTATAAGTATTGATGGTGGTGCTGCGATAACCTTAAATGCAGGCCAATGGAACGAGTTCAACTCTGTAACCGGTGCACATTGTGTCATAGCCGATCAAGGAATTGCCGTTATTCAATACATGGAGGGAGTGACCTGTGCAGGCAATGGCGACCCTGCAATGCTCATATTAAACGACGCAAATCAAAAGATTGATAATATCACCTTCGCCACTGTTGTGTCAACCGTTATCACTTCACATAACCTAACCGTTATTATCGAAGCAGACGACCTTGGCAACGTCACGCTTGATGGCGTTGTAATAGATCCGAACACCTTCCTTGACTTTCCAAGTTGTACCGATCACGTTTATGCTACCATAACATTAACTGCAGGCAGCCATACTCTCGATGCTCCAGGTGAAGGCGTTACAGCCTATGTATATGGTTCGGGTGGAGCAGAAAGTTATGCATACTCTGTAGGTTCATTTAGTCCTGTACCACCAATTATTATCGATGATGCCATTTGTACAAATGATCAAGTAATCCTCGAAATAAGTCAAAATTATTACGACCCATATTGGTATAATTACACTGTTCCTGGAGACACCATTGCACTCGGGTATCAATACATAATAGACCCTCCCATCGAAAATGGAATTTATGTGGGTGTGGGAAACGATTACGTTTCGGGTTGTGAAGAAGAATTTTATTTTAGCGTAGAGGTTCCGACTCCCCCTGTGATCAATATCTCGCAAAGTGCCACACAGATCTGTCAATATCAAAGTGTGCAACTCGAAGCCAATGCCCTGCCTTCGAATGCAGTATACTTCTATAGTTGGTCGCCAACAGCAGGCTTAAGCGATCCCTATATTTCCAACCCGGTGGCAACACCCATCGAAACTACAACCTATACGGTAACAGTTACAACTCCGACAGAATGTGCAACCAACACTGCCGATATAACAATAGAAGTGATTGATGGTATCATTACGTTGTTTGAAGTGACGCCTGAAGAAAGTCAATTTTGCCTCGGTGGTGAAGTTGAACTAGAAACCGATATTCAAACTGAAATTATGTCGGACAACTTCGATCCTGGCATTTCATGGGGCGTATGGAATTCTATTGATAACGGTGAAGCGAGTGCTAACTGTGGTTCGGTAGATGGAAACGGACTTTATTTCAATGGACCGGCGCCACGCAGAGCTACCACAAATGCAATTGATATCTCCGACGGTGGCACCATTAACTTTACCCTAAAAGTAGCTAATGGTGTTGCTCCATGCGACAATGCCGAGCCGGGAGATAACATCGTACTCTCTTATTCTACTAATGGTGGCGCAAACTGGACTCCAATTCAAACATTCTTCGAAGCCGCCTATTCCAATTTCACGAGCTTGTCTATCTCCGCTCCAGCAGGGGCTGAAACGGCTAATACATTATTCCGTTGGGAACAAATAGGGACCTACGCCGCAGGTCAAGACAACTGGGTAATTGACAACGTATATATCGGTGTCAATGATCCAACTCCTTTTGACTTCTCTTGGACACCCAGTGCTGGACTGACGGCCGACGATATTGCTAATCCAACTGCCAGCCCGATTGTTTCGACCTGGTATTTTGTTGAAACCCTGGATCCCCTGAGTGGTTGTTCTTATTCTGACTCAGTATTTGTAGATGTTGGTCAACCCTTCGATCTTGAAATGATGCCCGACACAGGACTTTGTGATGTGCAGGGAATTCAAATCTACGCCGACCCATCCATAGCTGGTAACTATACTTGGCTCTGGTCGCCGAATACAAATATTAGTGGTTTATACAGCCAGAACCCTACTGTATCTCCAACATCCACTACCACCTATAGCGTGGTAGTTAATTCCGATCAGGGTTGTAGCCAAACTGGCGAAGTGCAGATCTCTGTAAGCACATTACTCGATCTTTCGGTAAGTGCTAGTGATCAATCTATCTGCGCCGGCGAAGTCATAGAACTTGTAGCGGATATGGGTGGAAATAATAGTGGAATTACTTTCGAATGGAGCCCCGTTGTTGGCGTTACAGATCCGAATGCCGCTATTACGGATGCTCAACCTTTAGTGAATACAACCTACATTGTGGTAGCAATACACGAAGATTCCGGCTGTCAACTAACCGATGCTGTAGCCATTTCAGTATTGCAAGTGTTTACGGTTACGGTAGATCCTCAAGACATTGCCCTCTGTATCACCGACGGCTTAGAGTTAACTGCCACGGCAAGCACCAACGCCCAACTTTCTTGGTCTTGGTCTCCGGCAAACTTGGTTACAGTTAATAATCTACCTGTGACAATAATGACAGAAAACACATCAGCCGATCTGATCATTACAGCTACTGATGCCGCTGGCTGTCAGGCAATCGATACCGCACATGTGGTGCTGCTCGTGGAAACAACGGATCTGGGTCCTGATCTCGGATTCTGCGAAGATCAGTTCGTTACCCTTAACACTGGTTGGCCCGCTGACTACACCATTGCATGGAGCAATGGGGAAAGCACTCCGGATATTATCGTCAATGAGGGTGGTCTCTTTACTGTGGAAGTGACAAGTCCAGGAGGATGTTATTCTGAAGATGAAGTTTTGCTTACTCTTTATGCATACCCTGTAGTTGGTCTTGGCCTCGACGACGCTTATTGTCAAGGTGAAATGGTGACACTCGATGCGAGCAATGCCGGCATGAATTTCCTTTGGTCAACAGGCGAAACAACTGAGGAAGTTACGGTCATGAGTAGCGATCTATACTCAGTTACCGTTGACAACGGTTATTGCTTTAGCTCGGATGAAATTTCGATAATTTTTAATCCACTTCCGGTAAATGAAATGGCGAGCGACACACTGATTTGTTTCGGTTTTCCCCCATATTTTATTACCCTCGACGCAGGTAATGATGGAAGTACATATCTCTGGAATAATGGCGAAGTCTTTCAAACCTTGAATGCAATGTCTCCGGGACTATATTCTGTAGAAGTATCTTCGGGCTTTGGGTGTATCGATGAGTTCTATGTTACAGTTGGCGAGTCTTGTGATGGCTCCATCTACATACCGAATTCCTTTACTCCAAATGGCGATGGCATCAATGATGTTTGGTTCGTATATGGCGAAAATATAGAGCGATTTAACGTTGAGATATACAACCGTTGGGGCGAACAGATATTTACGTCACAGGACCCTACTGTTCCGTGGTTAGGTCAACGTCGTGATGGGGATCAATATGTACAAAATGAAGTGTATTCTTATCGAGTAAGCTATCGCTTAAAAGATGCCCAAGGAGCGCTCTCTGAGGAGCTCTTGCAGAAAGGGCATATTTCTGTGATCAGATAAGGATTGGATATGTAGTAAGATGCCGTCCCTACGGGACTGGGGTGGACTGCTGGATGCCGGGAGTTTGGAACTGAGGAGAGCTGGTTACAGGCTCTAGCTTACTGATTAATGTCCAATGGCTAATGCATACTGGTTAATGCTTACTAGTTAATGCCTAATGGTTAATGATTAATGCCTAATGGTTCATGCCTACTGATTAATGCCCACTGATTAATGCCGACCATCAAACCAGCTACTTCAAATATCGCCTAACTTAGTCTGTCCCTTTGCTAAAATCCCCGTGGTCGAATAGCCCTCCACAAGAGGTATAGCCGCTACCCTGCCGCCGGAAGCGCGAACAATGTCGGAACCGACCATGTACTGCTTGGATTGTGTATCGGTTTCTTGAGGATCATAGTCACCGCCTTTTACAAGGACGTCGGGAAGGATGTCTTGAATGAGCTCGAGGGGGGTGTCTTCACCGAAAATAATTGTGGCATCCACACATTTGAGAGCAGATAAAAGTGTGGCCCTGGCATACTCAGGATTTATGGGCCTTTCGGGGGCTTTGTTTAATCGACGAACACTTTCATCGTTATTAACTCCAACAATTAAAACGTCGCCCAATGCACGGGCTTTTGTCAAGTAATCTACATGGCCAAGGTGGAGAATATCGAACACACCATTGGTAAACACAATCTTCAATCCTTTCCCTTTCCATTCGCTTATATAGACCGAAAGATTGTCTCTATTCATCAACGGAGAAAGCATCATCTTGGAATTTGTTTACTCCGTCTACTCACTACAATAAACCCAATGGTACCCATGACTATTTCCAAAACCGTTTTTCCCGCCCAAGTGATGGTGCCATAAACAACACCAATTGCTTCGGTGCGCCCTAGCGCTAAAAGCCCCAATTTGGCGGTGATATGGTATGAACCCAGTCCTCCAGGTGTTGGTACCAACATACCGAAACTCGCCGCCACCACAAAAAATATGCTGTCTAGAAACCCGAGTTCCTGTGTTTCCTCTAAGGCAAACATCATGCATTGAGCCATAAGAATCCAAGTGAACCAAATACCCAGCGAGAGAAGAAAAAACAAACCCTTCCTGCGCAGTTTGAAGATAGACTTCAGGCCGTGTCCCATCCCCTTGAGGAAGTTGACCACCTTTTGAACGATAGTGAGATGCGCGAAATATTTGAAAATGATAAACGCTCCGATAAGACCTACAATGGCCAGAATGCCGAGGTAGAGACCTATGTTCGATTCTTCTCCTGAAGCGGTGTTTTTTATATCCGAAATATTGTTGAGCAACTGTCGGATTTCGGTGGAGTGTGTAAAAAACACCAGTACCACAAAAAAGCCTAGCAAGAGCAGGTCGACAATGCGCTCGAGTATTACGGTTGCGAAAAGTTTATCTACTGGAACCTTTTCTGATCTATTGAGCAAGCCACAACGCGCCAATTCACCACTTCGCGGCACCACGTTGTTCATACAATATCCGAAAGCTACACTGTGGATGGCGGACCAATTGTTCACTTTGTATCCCATGGGTTCGAGCAGAATGTTCCAACGCAACCCCCGAATGATCATTGCCACATATCCCAGAGCAAACGAAGTAATGACCCAAGCCCATTTGGCGTGGGCGAGGCTAATGGTGATCTCCTCGAGCTTCACGTCTTTATAAGCCCAATAAAGCAGTCCCAGACCAAGTCCCAAGAAAAAGACATATTGTATAACTCGGAGCAGTTGTTTATTCACTCAGATCTCAGGATTGAAGTTTGTTGGTAGCGGTGTCCGGAAAAATTATCCAAGGCTTGAAGCTTTTGGCCTCTTCGAAATCCATAGAAGCATATGAGCAGATAATAACCACATCGCCGAGTTGCACTCTACGCGCGGCAGGACCATTGAGGCATACTATACCGCTTCCTCGTTCGCCGGTGATTACATAAGTTTCCAAGCGTTCGCCATTGTTCACATTGAGTATTTGTACCTTCTCCCCTTCTATCAGGTTTGCGGCCTCCATGAGCAATGGGTCCAGGGTAATACTCCCGATATAGTTGAGTTGAGCCTCCGTAACTGTTACACGGTGGATCTTCGATTTCAGAACTTCGATTCGCATATTGGTGGCAAATGTAAGGAGGGAAAACGAAAGGAGGTTTGTGAGGTGGATTTCGATGCGCAAAATGTAAAATTCATTTCGTTACTTCTCATTCTCCATTAACCTATCTTTCGCTCCGTAAAACATTGGTATTATTTCTTAACCAAAGACAGATTCTTAACCAAAGTCTGAATTCAATAGAAAAATGAAAATATTAACTCTTCTTCTCAGCCTCACCTTTATTCTTACTGTAGTCTGATCGCAAGACGGTGTCTTGGATAATGGCTTTGGTGACAATGGAACTGTAGTAACCTCTATAGACCAGCTAGATAAAGGCCATAGTATAACAGTGCAATCTGATGACAAAATGTTGGTTACAGCGTTTCACCAAAATATTTCTGGAATGCTCGCACTCCTGCGATACAACCTTGATGGAACGTTAGATGATTCCTTTGACGGAGATGGCATCGTAACCATTCCATTTACAGTGTCTGCTCAAAGTACCTCTACTGAAAACCACTCTATTGTGCTGCAGGATGATGGCGAAATTTTAGTGGCAGGAGATTCACAAGGCACTACAACAATCGATTTTACCCTGTTTCGTTTCAATTCGAACGGAAGTTTAGATACGGATTTTGATGCCGATGGAAAAGTTCAGGTCAATTTTGGTCCGTTTATATCAAGTACGATGACTTCGATTTTATTGCAGACCGACGGTAAAATTGTCCTCGGTGGCGACGCATCTTTCCCTGGAAATAATGACTTTGCACTCGTTCGACTTTTTCCAAATGGCAGTCTGGACAATAATTTTGATTCTGATGGCAAAGTATCTATTCCTGTTGGTGAGTTTAATAATCGCGCTTATGGCATGCCGCTGCAAAACGATGGCAAAATCATTCTCTCCGGAAGTGCACTGGGTAATATTATCAATGATTTTGCACTGATTCGAATACGCTCAAACGGAAATTTAGACTTGGATTTTGGCACAAATGGAAAAGTAATAACGCCGTTTGACACACATGGGAATCAACTGAAAGATATTCGAATCCAACCTGATGGAACGATTGTTGCAACAGGCAATTCTTTTGGTGCCCTAAACGGCGGTTATGCTTACAACTTCGCTATTGTGAAATACCTTTCGAATGGTAGCTTGGATAACGATTTTGGTGTCGGTGGCAAAGTGCTTACCAACATTGAGGGAAATAACGATAATGACTTTTCAAAATGCGATTTTATTGCAGGCGGATAATAAAATCATTATCGGCGGCACGTCATAAAGCTTGCTGAATGATCCGCGATTCGGTATTGCCCGATACCTCGAAAATGGTACCCTGGATGATACTTTTGGCAATCAAGGTGTAGCCATAACATTTATAGAAGACGGAACTTTTGGAGCCGCTATAGCCCTTCAAAATGATGGTAAACTAGTTCTCATTGGAAACTCTGTCAATTTCACTACAAACAAAACAAGTATCGCAACGGCGCGCTATTCTACGGGAATAGTGGTAAGCAATGATCAACAATTAAATCTTTCGAATGATGTGTTGATATACCCCAATCCCGAAAAAGACCGAGTACAGATAGATTTCAGCTTAAATGAAGCCGCCAAAATCGATTTTACTCTAACCGATGCCAACGGAAAGGTAATAGCAAACCTCGGTAAGGGTGTGTCCTTTGGATCCGGCAATAACACCTACTCTCTCCTCATGCCGAATGAGCTTTCTGTAGGTGTTTATTATTTGAATTTGCATCTACCTAATTTTAACAAGGTGATCAAAATTCTCCACGAAGAATAAAAATCTGGCGAGAGCACTTGCTATTTTTGGGATTTAGCACTTCATAGCGAATCCGAATGCGGATTCTGGGATAATTCAAAACATGAATAAATGCGTCAATGGTGTCAATACTTTTGTCTCGTGACAAAACATAAAACGGTTCACAAAACTAAATTGAGAAAATGAGTAAAATTTTGCTTGTACTATTCATTGTTTTAAGTTTTGCCGTGAAGGCACAAATTCCTACTGACAGTCTAAAAGGATATTACTCTTTCAATGGAACGTTCTCGGATGATTCTGGCAATGACAATGATATATCAATTGGATCAGGAACATTCGCAAATGATCGATTCGATAATCCAAATGGAGCACTGTTTTTAAATGGGACTTCCGATTCCCTTGCTTTCCCCATCAGTGAGTTTTCTCCGATAGCCGGCGACTTTGCGATAAGTTTTTGGTATAAAACAAACTCGCCGAAAATTATAAACCTGTTTTCTTCGAAGCAATCAGCTTCTGATACCACCAATAATTTTGAAGTACAACTTAATAGTCACAATAGCTATTATTTGCAATACCTGATGCAATCTTTCTATCAAACTTTTGTATACTGGAATGGCGGAGGCACTTCGAATAATGCATTAGCAGAAGGTTCCCCAGGCGCATTCACAAAAGGAAGTTGGTGTCACTTTGTTATTACTAGAGAGTCGGATACTCTGAAAATCTTCCGAAACCATCAGCTTTACACTTTCAGTTTGGACAACTACTATGGGGGCGAATTGGGAGATTCGGTTGATCTCATCTTTGCTGCAGCTCCATATCCATTCAAAGGTTCGATAGACGATTTGCGATTGTACTCGAGGTCACTCAATCAAAGTGAAATAGATCTCCTTTGGTTTGAAAACAATCCCATTTCTTATGTGCAACCCAAAGCTACTGATGCATACGTGCAAGGCTCAAATGTGCTGGTGTATTGGGAATACGATGCAACGCAAATCAGCGATTCAATACTTGTTCAATACAAAATAAACAATGGATCTTGGACGGATGCCGAACACTCCAACGAAGCAATTCAAAATTATCTTTACATTGATTTGTCATATCCTCCTGGAACAACGATTGAAGTGCGCGTTTCTGATCTTTTCGATACTACCCTTACAAATTCTACTGGAACATTTACAGTGAGCGAATACGATTGGGTGGAGGTTGCCAGCACTTTACCGTTTAATCCTAAAGATGGAGCAGGTCTTCTCAGCTTTCAAAATAAAATGTGGCTTTTAGGCGGTTGGGACCCCCCCTATCACCCTCCTCTCAACACACACAACGAGATTTGGAGCTCACCAGATGGTGCCGAATGGACATTTGAAACCAATGCTCCATGGCCGGCGCGACATGCTTCGGCTTGGTTGACAGACGAAGAACACTTGTGGGTAATAGGCGGTGATCCGCAATCGGGTTGTTTAACTGATGCATGGAAGTCGTCGGATGGAATAAATTGGACACAAACCATCGATGCCATTCCAGACTTTGAAATAAGAAACAGTCCCAACTATGCTTACTTCAATGATCAATTGTTTATCTATGGTGGTGAGCAGTGCAGCGGCCCCCCATTAACAGATGTATGGACTTCCACTGATGGTATTAGCTGGAATGAATTTCCCAACGCTCCTTGGTTAGGCAGAGGAATGCAAATAAACTATTGCGTTGATGGCAATGGACAAATGTGGATGCTCGGTGGTTCCAATGAAGGCACCCGAAGATCGTACAACGAAGTTTGGAAAACATCTGATGGAATAAATTGGACGCTTGTAAATGAGTCTGCTCCTTGGGCGGGAAGATATTGGCATACGGTAGCTTGGTTTGATAATAAAATGTGGCTGATGGGTGGCATGGCTACGGGAACAGAAATGAACGATGTATGGTACTCTGAAGATGGAATTAATTGGCACGAGCTAAAAAGTGAAACCGGAAATTGGCCTGCTGGTAGCAGACATGCACAATCAACTACCGTGTTCAACGACGCATTGTGGTACATGTGCGGGATTCTAACGAACAGCTCTTGGAAAATCATCAATACGACTTTTACAGATGTCGAAGAAGAAATGCATGAATTCGAATCTGGAATGCTACTTTTTCCAAATCCTACAAATAACTCCTTGAATTTATCCTTTTCGAATACCATTGGACATGATATTCAGATATTGCTCTTCGATCCTGTTGGAGCATTGCTAAAGGAAATTTATATTTCCAAACAAGAGGCAAAAGAGAATATACGTATTGATGTTTCAGGACTACCTCAAGGTATTTACAGCGTTCAAATAAAAGATAATCCGGGCTACAATTCAAGATTCATAAAGCAATAACCAAAGCTTCGGGTTTTAAGTTTTGCACCGCATAGGTATTTGTAATAGTCCAATACTTGTTCACTCCATTTGTCCATAATACCGTTTGGATTTATTAAATAGTCCAGTTTAGTTTCACTACATTGAACTAAACATAAATCACAACGGCATTTACCTCTGTATGCGTGCACGACCCCTCAGCGCATTACCCAAAAAAACTTCCATTGCGCAATGCAGCATGGACTATTTAATAAGCAGAATTGGTATAAACCCCACAGATAGCGAGTGCTCTCGCAAGATCCTTATTTGATGGTGTATATTCATACATCAAGAATAAAAATCGAGAAAGTGCTTGATAAAAAAGGGGGTTAGTACTGGAATAAATTTCCAACGCGCATTCTGGGTTAAACAATTACAGATACAAAAGCGGTATAACGCGTACACCTATTCTTTTGCCTTCTGCCTTTTCAAATATCTGACTCGATGCTCATCAAAGACCAACTCTTACAACTATGGATGAGGCTAGATGATCGGGAATAAACTTTCCCCGACAGAGATTTGTGAACACGATCACCGTAAGTTGTTCCTCTGGAAAACGCTGTATGGATGTTCCGGCAAATCCCCCATGAAAAATATTGCGATGCCCGTCGATGTTTCCTAATTCCCAGCCATAGCCATAATGTGATTTGATATTCGATGAATCTTGATCCATTCTTTCAAACTCGGCTAGGCTGCCATTATTGAGCTCGACAGGTGTCCACATCTTTTCATATGCACTCGCAGTCAAAAGCTCATTTCGCTGAATACCCAGTTCCCACTTTACAAAATCATTCAAGGTAAAACCAATATCGTTGTAGAGCGGCCCAAAACTAACCGACCTCCAAATATTCGTAAGAAGCATTCCTGTACTGTCTAATTCGTAGCTCTGGGCGAGATTTTGAATTACATCATATGGCTCTACAATTCTGCTGTCTTCAATTCCCAGTGGAGCAAACATTCTTTCTTCCAAAAATTGCTGATAAGGAATATGACTCACCTCTTCCACTATCCGCTGGAGCAAGAAAAAATTCGCATCACTATAGCTCCAAGATTCTCCTGGTAAAAAATCCAATTTTAAAGAGCAAATGTGCTCATACAATTCTTCGGTTTTGTATTCAATCAGATATCGATCTTCGTATGTACGTGCCACCTCATCCGGAATTCCAGATGTGTGTGTGAGCAAATGTTCTATTGTCATGCTCGCCCATTCTATTGGGAGAGAATCCAGATAAACATTGATCTGATCAGTCGTTTTAACCAAACCACCCTCCTCCAGGATCATCACAGCGGAAGCTGTTACCTGCTTATCCATCGAGGCAATCGCGAAAAGGGTGCTGTCGGATACAGGCACTCTATAGTTCAAATGAGCATATCCCAAATATCCTTGATATATCAATTTTCCATCCTTTACCACGGCATAAGCTGCTCCCGGAATTTGATAATCCTTCATATAACTGATAACAAACTGATCAAGACTTTGCTGCTTTTCCCTTTCCTTAGGTTTTGAATTGCTTCCTACATGGCAAGAAGTAACAATGAATAAAGCGAGTATCCACAAACACTGAAACACGGGCAATCTTTTGAAATGTGTGCGCATGAGAAGGGTTAAAATGCTACCTTACAATCAGTCCTCAAACGTCCTTGGTACAGCAGGATCCGTGATGATGATGAAATCACCCCTGCTTGAATGTTCGCTCCAATTGATCGACGGAAACGAATTGTCTGGTGAACATGAAATAACCATAATCTTTGTCTTCGGACTGTACTTCTTCAACTGAATCACAATTCCAAAATGCTCATCGCTGTGAAAACTTCCGTTGATATGCAAGACCTTGTCCTTCTTGTTCGCTTTTCTATACTCCGCAATCGAATAAGCCATCGTTGCATCCCATAGCGATTGTGCTGTAACGAGACTAAATGACATCATAGGGTTGAAAATAGGGGCCACTACAACAACGCTATCTTGAGCCGGTGTTTCTGTGCCAGGTGCAGGCGGGGGGGTATGTGTAGGAGCCACCTCCATTAATGCCATCAGTTTGGCATGATAAGCTCCTGAGGCAGTATCGTAAGGCATCGGGGCGAAATTTTTCTTTGAAAGCACCGGTAGGTCCTTCAATGCCCCTTGACCTTCTCTTCCGGCCAAGTTTGTATAACGCGATGCGGCATTGCTGCAAACAACCGGAATGTTGTTCTCCTTGGCAAATTCAACCACAGGCTTGTAATCTCCATAATTACTCCATATACGAGCATCTTTATTAAAATGTCTTTCTCGGATAGAACCTCGAAGATATTCATTCATGACCGGTTGCACATCGCGATCAAACATTTCCATAGCCACAGCAAAGTTGCTGCCATGCCTACCGAACAGCGCTTTGGTGATCTCCAATTCGAGATAATGCGCCACAGAATCATTGTGCAGCTCTCCGAAAAAAATCACATCTGTCTGGGCCGACTCATTTATCAACTCTTCAATCGTAATTTCTCTTTGAGAAGCCACAGAGTATATGCGATAATGCCCATTACTCAATTCGGGTTCTTGAGCATTAAAAATAGACACGAATGCAAACAGTAAAATGACAAATGGTATTTTCATAAAAGGCCTTGATATAGAATGTAAAAGTAGTAATTCACTCTCTAACCCTGATTTTGCAGTTGAAATCTATTACATCATTGAAAGTCTGCAATGACAGGCGGTTTCTCGATTTTCATTTTCCCTGTATGTATTGGTAAATGGCTGTGATTTTCGAAAAGGTCAAAATTAGAGATAGATTAAATTTAACCTTAAAATTCAGCAAAATGAAGAAATCAAGATTCAGTGAGGCGCAAATTTTGGCAATTATTCAAGAAAGAGAAAGTGGACTGGGCGTTGCTGAGCGCTCCCGTCCCTTTCGCGTTTCAGCGCTTCACGCCAATTCCAACAGCAAAATCCAGGTTTAACAAAAAATGCAGAATTTCGAGCACAATAGTTCCCCCGAAATTCTTTACAAGGATAATGCTTCACTTGCGAGGTACGGATGATCTTTCTCACCCACTTCAAGTTTGCTCGAAGCGCTTTCTTCCCAAATTGCGATAAATCACCCAATTTTCAGTCTAAAGCCCAAGCTTATAGGCCGATCCTATGAGCTTTCGCCACTCATACTGTTTGGATTTATTTACTGGTCCAATTTCGCTTTGCTAGATTGAACTAAGCATAAATCACCACGGTATTTACCACTTCAAGCGTATAAAATATTTTGGACCCATTATTAAGTAACATTGGTATAACACTAACTTCGCGGAACGGCACAACCAATTACAGATGACTACTTTCAATGACATGAATCTCACTAAACCTTTGCGCGAAGCATTGGAAGAAATGGGATATACAACACCGACCACAATCCAACAGAAGGCTTTCGGGCCTATTACTGGTGGTCAAAATGTGCTGGGTATTGCTCAAACAGGCACAGGGAAAACCTATGCTTACTTATTGCCTATTCTCAGAGAGTGGAAATTCGCCAGCAAGCAAATTCCTACGATAATCATCATCGTTCCCACAAGAGAGCTGGTGGTGCAAGTGATTGACGAGTTTGAGAGACTTGCCAAATTCACCAACATGGTTATAACCGGCGCTTATGGTGGCGCTAATATCAAATCGCAAATGAGCGACATTACAGCCGGTGTTGACGTAGTTGTGGCTACACCTGGAAGACTTTTGGATTTGATGCTGAATGGCACAATTTCATCTCGTCACATAAAAAAACTCGTGATAGATGAAGTTGATGAAATGCTTAATCTGGGTTTCAGAACTCAACTGCAAAACCTACTGGATCTGCTTCCATTGAAAAAACAGACTTTGATGTTTTCGGCGACCATCACCGAAGAAATTGAGGAATGGATCCACCAAAATCTAACATCACCCATTCGCATAGAAGCTGCTTCAACGGGGACTCCGCTTAAGAATATAACTCAAATTGGGTATCTCGTCCCAAACTACAACACGAAAATAAATTTGTTGATCCATCTGTTGGAAACGGATTCCGAGATGACGAAAGTCCTTGTTTTCGCCGGAAGCAAAAGACTCGCCGATGATGTAAATGATAGAATGGAATTAGATTTTCCCGATCAACTTGCCGTCATACATTCGAATAAATCTCAGAATACCCGATTCAAAACCGTATCAGATTTCGAAGATGGAAAAAGCAGGATCTTGATTGCAAGTGATCTTATTGCCAGAGGTATAGACGTAAGTAGCGTTTCGCATGTCATAAACATGGACCTTCCCTTGGTTCCCGAGAACTACATTCATCGCATTGGAAGAACCGGAAGGGCCGACAAAACTGGTATTGCTATTTCGTTCATCACGGAGAGCGATGAAAAGAAACTGGAAAAGATTGAAGAGCTGATGGACATGAAAATTCCTATTGCACCATTACCCAAAGGGTTAGAAATTTCAACGATTCTTACTCCTGATGAACAGCCAAGCCTAGAAATGAGTACTTCAGAGCCTAAGCGAAAGAAAAAAGAAACCAAGGGTGCGGCTTTCCATGAAAAGAAAGAGAAAAATCAAAAAGTAAATGTGAAGGTAACGCGCGCCGACAAGATGAAACAGAAGTACGGAAAACGTTACGAGGGAGACCACAGGAGATAAGTTCTGCCTCCAACATTTCTTTAAATCACTTCTACTTCTATCACCGCGTTCTTCTTCATCCCTGTGCTTATCGGAAACTCCCTTTTTGAGAACCACTTTCTCACATAATACCGTTTGGATTTATGTAATAGTCCAATTTCGTTTCACTACATTGAACTAAACATAAAACACAACGGCATTTACCACTGTAACCACACAAAACATTCTGGACCATTTAATAAGTAACATTGGTATAACATTTCGCTGTATTCGGAGGAACATCTCCTTCGTTATGAGCATAAACTGTGATCTGATTTATGCCTTCGTCTAGTGGCACCCGAAGTTTAATCTTCTTTTGTGTAAGACGCTCATGTGTCAAAACATATTTTCCATTCACTGCTGCGGATATGCTGTCGTTATCTATTTCTCCGCTGTCCATCAATACCAGTGAAATATACCTTTACAGAAGTACGGAAAACGTTACGAGGGAGACCACAGGAGATCAGTCCTGACACCAACATTTCTTTAAATCACTTCTACTACTATCACCGCGTTCTTCTTCATCCCTGTGCTTATCGGAAACTCCCTTTTTGAGAACCACTTTCTCACATAACATTTCGCTGTATTCGGAGGAACATCTCCTTCGTTATGAGCATAAACTGTGATCTGATTTATGCCTTCGTCTAGTGGCACCCGAAGTTTAATCTTCTTTCGTGTAAGACGCTCATGTGTCAAAACATATTTTCCATTCACTGCTACGGATATGCTGTCGTTATCTATTTCTCCGCTGTCCATCAATGCCAGTGAAATATACCTTTGTCGAGTGCTCAATTTCTGCACTACAATTGATTCTCTTTCCCTGAAAAGTATATCCACGGGCGGATTTGGGAGATAGAGTTTCTTGACCTTAGGCGCTCCACCCAGTTCTAATGAAAGCCTTATTCGAACTCCGAAATAATCGCCCTTACCCCGTGCGTCGAAAGTTCCGTTTGCATCAGATATAATACTTTGGGTACTTGGGTTGCTACGATCCTGATATTGATATGTCAACAATATACTTACGGTAGATCGCTTTTCTATCCGTGAAATTCCTAGCTCCGGAGCAAAATAAAATGTGCGTGGACCAAAAGTCTTTGTGTTAACCTCGAAGCTGTCCTCACTTTTCGATAGTTCATCTTCATTGTGGTAAATCCATCCGAAAGCTGATCCCACATGGAGTTTTAAGGGTTCTCCTGCACGAATGGGGAACAAAAAATAAGGACTGGTCTGTATTGTAAACGTGTAATTTGTAACACTGTATTCTGCAAGTGGCGACTTGAAATTGTAGTTCACTAAAAGCAATCCTCCTTCGGTGCTCAGCCCTACCCTTTCGCGCAACATGACATTAAGTCCTGTCTTCAGATGAACAGCACTACCGGGGTTTTGAGACCAAGACGAAATACTATCCTTTTGCACTTTAGCGAAGTGAAGGCCCATATCCACTGAAACCGGAATGTAGATTCTGGCGTTCGGTTGTCCACTTGCCAATTGTGAAAATCCTGGGCACAATGTCAAAAGGACCAATAAAACTGCCCTTCCAACTATTCCCTTTGCGTTTCTTGAATCTGAAAACACTTATTCCTCTATTCCGCCTTATTCATAATAGAGAACTGATATGTCTTTTTCTTAGAACTATATAATAGCACCTTACATTCCTTTGCTCTTTTCGAATAGGCCGGATGGAGATTAAGTTCATCTTCGCTTGAACTGAATAATGTGAATGTGTTTACTTCACCGGAAGGATTTATTTCAGAGACTTTCACCACATTCTCCTTTCTATTCGGAAGCGAATTATATACAAGGGTAAATTTACCCTCGCAATAGCCCAAAGTGTAGGACAATGCTGAAGTGCCCCCACTGGATTGTTGGTTTTTCACAACTTTTGAATTCCACTCTATCTCTCCGGCGCTGTTCATCTTCACGGCAATAATATCATTATAATGATAAGTAGTTGTGGTGTTTGTAGAGGTAACACCATTGGATGTACTTGTAGTTGTGTGAAATACAATATAATATTGTTCGGCGAACAAGACCCAACCACCATCTGGCAATAACACCAAGTGGTCCAGGTCATAGTCGGGTAAATTCAACTCTTTGCCTTTCTTTTCCTTCTTGTCGGATTTTTCCTTTTCTTTCTCCGACATTCCCTCTTGGATAAACTCCTTATCAAATTCTCTCAAATTCGTTGAGAGTATCTTTTTGGTTTCCACATCCACCTTCATGACAAAAGCCCCAACAATACTAGTCGATGAGCTACCTCCATAAAATCCGGTGGATATCAAGTTTCCCTCAGATGTTATAGCAATTGCGGCGTCGGTAATGAAATTGTTGCCGAGTTCAAGCACATTGTCCTTAACCGAAGATCCTGATTTCATAAAAGAAATTACATGATACTTCGAATTTGGCAATCTCTTTGATCCGGGGCCTTTAACCTCCATGTATTCACGTCCCAGCAAGTGCGCATTGCCAAAATCATCTATTATCACACGTCGCACATCGAACTTGTCGTTGGAATATGGAATTTCAAATTCCCTCTGCCAAAATATTTCCATATTAGAGTCATACACTCTTATGTCAACATTCTCATTGGCGCTTTTCGACTTATCAAACGTGCTGCTATACTCAACTACATACTTTCCATCATTAGAAATATAAAATCCGTTCTCGGCTATTTCCCTTGCGGCACGACTTGCTCCAATGCCATACCAATATACAAATCTTGTCCCTTTCGCGTCAACTTCTTCTGAACTGACATTGCTCTCAAATTTCAAAGTAGAAGGATTGTATTTATCTATAATCGCATGAAGGATCTTATTCTTTTTGTCGTAGGCGCTAAATCTGAGATACAATTTTCCCTCAAGAACAAATCCCTCAACAAAGCTTTTGTCGAGGGTTTTATGTTTCATTTCCGCCAATGGTACCGAATTCGATACAGCTCCTTTGAAGTTTACAAGTTCCAGAAATAAATCCCTTTTTTGCTGCCTACAAATCAAAAGACCCTCTTCCACGTTTCCTATAAGGGACTGCACAAGGGATCCTTTTCCCTCGTATTCAGGGCCCTTTACAACTTGGTAATTTGTCTTTTGGGAGAAAACAGAATTGCTAATTAGCACAAAAAACAAAATGGATAAAAGGAACTTGGTCATCTCTATTAATTTTTTCAAATATATATATTCTCATCAAATATTTAAATTCTATAAATAGCGGAAATATTTATGCAGGAATTTTTTACGCTGAACTGGTATCATACACCTCGTCATAAACAAAAAGAAATGGCATTATCACTCAATGCATACTTTTGGTCCAAATCCATTTTGTGTCAACGCTTAAACTATCCACCACCACTTACCGACTTCAATTCCGACATCCATTCCGCATTGCCCACGGAATGCGCACGGGGACTAATGTTGTGTTTATCCGTTTGGAACTAAATGGAAGATTTGGATATGGCGAGGCAACTTTGCCCCCCTATCTTGATGACAACATCGAGAGCACTTTGCAATTCTTCAGACAAGAATACGTTCAATCGATCCGAACAGACTTTCACCCCGATATAGTTAGCGCTGAAATTGATTTGTTGATTTCCGGAAACTATCCCGCAAAAGCAGCTCTAAATATAGCGCTATGGAGTCTTTACCTCGAGATTCACAAACTTGAAAAACTCTCTTCAAATATCATATCATCAACCCCACATAGTTACACCATCGGCATTTGTAATAAAGCTGAAATGAAACAAAAATTGGACGAGGCCCTGGGATATGGCTTTAGCTTCTTCAAATTAAAACTCGATGGCATCAATGATCTGCAAATGATCGAAAACTACTCAGCTCTCCAAGGATCTCCTTTTGCGGTTGATGTTAATCAGGGTTGGGATAATATAAATACCGCAATTGAAATAACTAAACTACTTAAACAGCGGGGTTGTGTCCTCATTGAACAACCATTCGACAAAGCGGACCGCATAAATACATCCCTTTTGAAAAAACAAAGTTCCATTCCCATTATTGCAGACGAAGCTTGTCAAACACTTAATGACTTATATACCCTTTCTGATGCTTTTGATGGAATAAACATTAAACTCCAAAAATGCGGTGGGTTAAGTGCTGCAAGCAAAATGATAGTCTTGGCCCGCTCCATGAATCTGAAAATTCTGATAGGTTGTATGAGCGAGTCATCTATAGGATGTAATGCCGCGGAAACCTTGGCTCCGCTCTCAGACTGGGCCGACTTAGATGGGCCTTGGCTCATTGACAATGATCCAGATATGAGAAGTCTATTTCCAATTTAGGAAGTCAAAAAAGATCATTTTCGATATTCATTACACCACCCGTAATGCAGGCGCATCGTTTGTAATAACTATACTCTTAGCCCTTCTAAGAACGAAAATCAAACTCCACTGTGCAATTTGTTCGGATTCTGCATCATACAATAAAATTAGTAAGGCGTTGTTTTTGAACTTTGAAAATGTCACACACGAGAACTTCTAATCCGAACAAAATGAAAAAGCTACTACATGCTTTAATGATTGGGCTGATTCCACTTTCTTTATTTGCACAATCCAACGATGCTCTTCCAAAATCATGGGCATTCACTTGTGATAGAGAAGGAATAATTGAACTAAAAAATAATCCTGAAAACTACCGCGAACTAACCTCTGTAGAGCTCGATGGATATGGGAAAAAATCAATTTGGAAGAAACTTCTCAATCAACTCTCTATGCTTCCAAATCTTGAAGAAGTCACATTCGTTTCAAATGGGTTTGTTGAAATTCCAAAGGGCTTAAACAAGTTGAAGAACATAAAATGTTTGAGTTTTAAAGACCATGAAAGTCTGGATCTAAAACAACTGTGCGACGAGTTAATAGCTTTTGAATCTTTAACCGATTTGAGCCTGGAAGTAAATGATTTCAGAAACATCCCCTCGAACATTTCCCAATTAAAACAAGTATCCCTCATCCACTTTACCAATACCGAATTAGATGTGGAAGACGAAACAAAACTTCAAGTATTCAAAATACCTGTTCGGGAAAACGGAAAAACTATAAGAAACATTGAGGCAACATTCCTTAGTTATAAAATTGACCCAGACGACGAAAATAACAGAACTGTAGGTCAGTATAAAATTCCAAATGAATCGAGAACAATAGCTGAAACGCCTATACTATTCGCCAAAACATGGAATACTTTCGAATCTCCTGTTCCGGGTTCTGATGTTTCTCGCGTGTACTATTCTTCGCCAACAGAAAGATGCGACACCTTGATTTACAGAAGAAGTGGAACAAGAATGATTATTCCCGACAACGCTTTTTTAGACAAATCAGGCCAGCCAGTAAATGGGGACGTGCTTATAGACTATCGCGAATTCCGAGACCCCCTGGATTTTATTGTATCTGGAATTCCAATGTCGTTTCAGCAAGAAGATGGCACGCCTGTATTCTTCAGTTCTGCCGGCATGTTGGAAATCAATGCTTCACAAAATGGGGAAGAAATATTTCTGGCTCCCGGAAAGAATATTCAAGTTGACTTTGTGTCTACAGACTCTTCAGAGACGTACGACTTTTTCACTTACAATGACACTAGTGGTTCTTGGGATCAAGTAGATTCTGCTCCTTTAAGTCGGCCACGCCAATTGAATACAATGCCGTATACGAAGGCTGTGGGCCAATACTTAGCCCTCATGAACGGCTATTTTGACAATCAAGACACTGTTCGCTTCGACAATCGCTTTAATCAGCACTCACATCGATACCTTCAAAAAAAGGGCAATGGAAAATGGGAAACAGGAGCTCATTTTGGACGGACAGCTATCTCCGTTGACAAAACTATGAGAGTACGCAGAATAAGAAAAACGCGTGAAGGAGAGGTCGTTTTCACAATAGAAACAAATAGTCAACTGCATCCGGAAATGCAGCTCTTCTCTACCTTTGAATGGCGCTCTGATGAGCCTTTGAGTGCAAAAGAAACACGTAGCATTCTCGGGGCAAAAACCAAATTCAACGATATACGCGTCAAGGCCGAGGGCTCCGGTGTCACATTTACTTTCAAGGGAAATTCAAAGTTCACCGAATTCAGTGCGACACCAGTGATCAAACAAAAAAAAGAAAAGGGTTATGAGTACGTTCCACAAAAAGTGAAAATAAAAGAATACAACAAAAGGCTTAACCACAGAAGGATGCGTATTAACAAGCCCATTACCAAGTATTTCAAACAAAAAACAAAAATTGAATTAAAGAAAAAACGAAGAAATTGGGCCAATTTGGAATTTTTTATGACCGCCAATGAAGCAGCCATGTCTTTCGATTCCTTTGATGCATACGCGAATGCATGCAAAGCAGATTATGTCAAAATCCAAGACTCAAGTGCCGCCACGCAAGATCAATTTATGCGAACACTGAGTCTCACCGTTATGGGGCTCCATAACTGCGATGTGCTGCGAACACTTGAATCACCGAAAAGCGTTCTTGCTACATACAAAGACGAAAACAATAATCCCATTAAATCTGTAGGCACATTTGTGGTCATGCCTTCAGTCAATAGCATCATTGCCTACGGCAATACTATAGAGCAGGGGGCACAGCGACTTCAGTTGGACAAATCAATGAACAGTACCATTATTGTGATAAGCGATGATGGAAAATATTTAAGCCTCGGTAATAAGGAATTAATGAGTCAACTTGAAGATTCCAACCTGAAATGCACTTTCACGCTAACCCAAGTGGGAACAACAGAAAGCACATTGAGCGAAATAAGAAGTGCCGTTGGATTAAATGGAACCTCTAATTAGTAAAATGGCACCTTGCATCCAATAATAAGTGAGATTACAAATTATGATTATGTTTGTTTCACATGTTGAAGATAAAACTTCGCCAACCTTAACCACATAAACCACATAATCACATGAGTACTTTTATTAAACATCAGGAGTCATACTCTCGAGGAGAGTTGCTATTGCGCACTTTTTTTGGTACGATTTACATTATCATTCCCCATTTCTTTCTGCTCTTTTTCGTCTCCATTGGCGCAATGGTCTTGAGCTTTTTAGCCTTTTGGGTTGTCCTTTTTACCGGTAAATATCCTCGTGGATGGTGGGACTTTATGGTAAACCTCTTTAAGTGGACCTTGCGCATAAACGCGCGAATGTGGAACCTCGCGGATGGCTATCCTGCTTTTGGTCTTAATGGAACCGACAACAACACGAACTTTGCAATGCAGTATCCAGAAAAACTTAGTCAAGGCCTTCTAATCGTGCGAGTACTTTTTGGAGGATTGTATGTGGGAATCCCACATGGCCTTTGCTTATTCTTCCTATTTATTGCCGCTACATTCGTCAACTTTCTTTCATTTTGGATTATACTCTTTACTGGCAAACTTCCAAAAGGTTTGCACGACTTCCAAACAGGTGTACTTCGTTGGAGCCTCAGGGTAAGTGCTTACTTATATTTTCTAACAGATACATATCCCCCTTTTAGTCTAGAAGAAGATGGGCCAACAAATCAACCGTTAGATCAAGGCTTGAATTCATAGCCCATATAATTCATCGGGGCGAAAAAAGGCATGAAGGCGTTTGAACCTCATGCCTTTTTCGTTTTTTCGTATTTTCTTTTCTCCGCGGTATTCGTTCGTGCCAAATTTTGCCGAAAATATGTATTAGCCATCGGCGTGATTCTAAACCAAATCATCTTTAGCGTCGAAAACTAAAAACATGACTTGGCTATCAGACTTTGGGCACCTATTCTTTCCTAACATTTGTGCCGCGTGCGGGCGCAACTTACTTACTGGTGAAAACGCGCTTTGCATTTCTTGCCAAGTAGCCCTTCCGCGAACTAGGTTCTGGGCAAGAAAAGAAAACGACATTGAAAAACTCCTTTGGGGTCGGGTTGATCTACAACTTGCAGACGCATTTTTATTAATGCCCAAAAAGGGAGTGGTACAGAGACTCATACACGAACTTAAATACAAGGGAAATCAGGATTTAGGACTGCAACTTGGCCGGCTCTTTGGTAAAGAAATAATGAATCACAGCAAATTCAATCACATTGATGTGCTGATGCCTGTGCCACTTCATCCGCATAAAAAAAGGATTCGCGGATACAATCAGTGCGATCTCATTGCAGCAGGAATGAATGAATGGCTTCAAACCGATCTTCATACAGAAACACTTATTAGAACTAATTTCAACTCTTCGCAAACCAAACTTTCAAGATACAATCGGTGGTCAAACGTGGAAGAGATTTTTATACTGAATGAACCCGCAACTCTTTACGGAAAACATGTTTTGCTCATTGATGATGTAATCACCACTGGTTCAACAATTGAGGCTTGTGCTCAAGCTATTCAAAAAGCTGGTGATGTAAAGCTTTCTGTAGCTTCATTGGCGATCCCTTCTAAATGAGATTCGTGTGTTGTGTTCGCGAAATTATCTTAGGTTTGGGGCTCAAACAAACTATATGTTCAAAACCATCGCAACTGCCATTTCTCTTCTACTATCAATCAGTTTTTTCGCACAAGATGCCCTGCTTCTCATGAACGGTAGAGAGTGGAAAGGAAACATCCAAGGCGAAGAAGGTTCGGTGATCCTGTTTGAAGTGACTAACAAAAAGGGTAAGGAAAAAATTAAAGAAGTTCACAAAAACGATGTTTTTAGCTACACTAAGTCGGGTGAATCATCGGTTATTCTTTATGTTCAAGATACCAATTTCGGGGATATCTATTCCGTAGATGAAATGAAGGTATATATTCAAGGAGAAGCTGATGCTCGCGACAATTACCACGCAAGACTCACGGCCCTCGTAGGTTTCCTGCTTTCCGGAACCGCTGCGTATCTTACCGAAGGCGGTTTAATAGGCAGTATTTCTTTCCCAATTGCCTACGGTATTCTTCAGCTTGCTCCGAAAATCCTGATACGAGAAAAATTCATGAGCAACCCTAATTTTAAATTTAATGATGTTTATGCTGATGGATTCGAACCTGTTGCTCGCTCCAAAAAAATATTGTCAGGTCTAGGAGGCGGCTTTCTCGGAGCCGCAGCAGGAATTGGGGTTTATGTGCTTGTGAGTGGCGGACTCTAATGAGAATAGTCGAACATCATAAATTAATTCAAACCCTTTCTCAAAACCTTGTCATTTCCATTGCCGCAGGCCTATTTGCAATTGAAAGCCAGATACTGATTTTAGATTATTTCTACTTTAGTTTCGCTAGTGCCGCCTTCCTAATTACTTGGTCGGTCTATAGCTTTCTTCGCAAAGAGGTCTTGGGCAAAGCAAAACAGCTTTTAGTCTATTCTGCCTTTCTAACATTTGGAGCGTCTGTGCTAAATTACTTTACCTACTTTAACGAAAGATCAGATGATACTTTTCAGAACTTCACGGAAGAGCCCTTTGTTCCATTGCTCACTATAGGCGCATCATCGATATTGGTTCTATTGTACGATCCTTCGTTATTCATCCGTAAAATTTCTTGGTCAGGACTGCGCGGTTACACCTGGATCAAACCTCTCATCATTGCATACTCTTGGGTCCTTATAACGACAGCAATGCAGTTTCTTTTTGATGACTTCGCAGGGTGTTCTCCTTGGATGTTCATAGAGAAATTGCTTTTCGTTTATGCACTCGCCATTGCATCAGACATTGTAGATGTTGAGCGAGATCAAACACTAAGAACCGTTCCCAAGGTTTATGGTATTTCCTTCGCAAAGAGAATTATTTATTTCGTCCTCTGTGTTCAATGCTCAATTGTCTTCCTAGCGGGATACGACACAATCCAAACAGTTGCGATTGCAAGCACTAGCATCATAACGATCATTCTAATTGCCTCATTGAAAGAGGGATACCAACATCGTTCTGTAATTGCAGTAGATACCATGTTTGTAATAAGAGCAGCGGCAATACTACTTCTTTATTACTGCGTATAAATTAGATCCAAGGCATCGCACATGTGTTTTACGGCAAAGCGAATTTCTTCGTCCTTGTGTGCCGCAGAAATAAATCCTACTTCATAACCTGATGGGCCCATATAAATTCCTTTTTCAAGAAGGTATGCATGAAACTTTGCAAAATGACTCATGCCGCTAGCGCTAATCTGATCGGACCTTCGAATTGCCTTTTCCGCTGAAAAAGAAACCCAGAAAATACTGCCCTTTGAAAAAATATGAAATTCATAGTTTTTGGATCGGGCATATTGTTCAATATTGGAAACAAGGTATTCTGTTTTCTCCTTTAGGTCTTCATAAAACCCTGGGCGCATACACTCCTTTAATTGTGCAATCCCTGCAGCCATTGCCACGGGATTTCCCGACAGTGTGCCCGCCTGGTAAACAGGGCCTTGAGGCGCTACCATGTTCATGATCTCGGTTTTTCCGGCGTACGCTCCAACGGGCAATCCGCCACCTATGATTTTTCCGAACGTGATAATGTCCGGTTGAATATCGTAATAACCTGCTGCACCTTCGAATCCCACCCTGAAACCGCTAATCACTTCATCAAAAATGAGAAGGGTGTTGTATTGCTCTGTCATTTGACGGAGTGTCCTCAAAAACTGACCGTCCTGAAGAAGCAATCCATTGTTTGCCGGTATCGGTTCAATGATTACACAAGCTAAATCTTCGCGGTACTTCTCCATCGCACCAGTCAATGCTTCAACGTCGTTCAATGGAACAACGATTGTCTCTCTTGCATAGGCCTCCGGAACACCAGCTGAAGAAGAGGTGCCGAGGGTTGCAAGTCCACTACCTGCACTCACCAAAAGTCCGTCCACATGACCGTGATAACATCCTTCAAACTTGATTATCTTGTTTTTTCCGGTGTAACCTCTTGCGAGTCGAATAGCACTCATTACGGCTTCAGTGCCACTGCTCACAAATCGAATCTTCTCAACGTATTTGTGATTATCCAAGATCAAACCGGCAAGTTGATTTTCCTTTTCAGTAGGCGCACCAAAACTGCTTCCAAGAGCTACCGCATCCTGAACCGATTTCACTACATGCGGATGCGCATGCCCCAAAATCAAAGGGCCCCATGAACAACAAAAGTCTAAATAAGAATTCCCGTCTACATCCCATATCTTACTTCCCTCTCCTCGTTCAAAAAAAATCGGCGTGCCTCCAACCGATTTAAAAGCTCGCACAGGAGAATTGACTCCTCCCGGAAAAAGTGTTTTCGCCTTTTCAAATAACTCCTTCGATTTTTCCCTGCTCATGGTTTCAATTTCTGCTGCAAAATTAGTCCCTTGGTGGCTTTCATATTGTCATGGAATTGTGCGATAAAGTCAACTATATATGCGCCGATGTATAACCTCTGAACCAATTGAAATGACCAGCCAACCTATCGCCTAAAAAAATAGTCTTTACTTAGCACAATCATGAAAACCTTACTCGCGCTCTTGTTTTCTGTATCTCTCCTTCACTTTTCGTTTGGTCAAACAACAAGCGATTGCGAAGGAGCTATTCCGGTATGCGAAGGATTTTATGAAGAAACAACTGCCCCTTTTAGCACTGGCAGTGTAACGGAAATCCCCTTCACGTCATGTAATACGGGCGAATTCAACTCCGTTTGGTATGTGTTCACTGTGCAGGAAGATGGTCTTCTCAGTTTCATTCTCGACCCTGCCGATGACATTAGTGACTATGACTGGGGCCTCTACGATATCAGTTCAAATGGCTGTGATGGAATTTCTTCGGGTGCCTCGCCCGAAGTGAGTTGCAATTCCTGGGGTGTTCTTGGTGTAAATGGTCCAACGGGAATATCGACTGACAATGGCGGAACTGGTAATTCAAATGGCCCGGGCGACCTGCTCGGGCCGCCTTTCAATGCCGATCTCTCGGTAACTGCTGGCACTACATTCGCTTTAGCTGTAATGAACTGGTCAGGATCCCTAGACGGTTACTCCCTGAACTTTGCCGAAAGCACTGCTTCCATTTTTGATGACATACCTCCATCCATTACCTCGGTTGTCCCCGACTGTTCTGGATCTGAACTCATTATCACCTTTAGCGAAAATGTTGTAATTGAGTCCATACAACTCGACGATTTCAGTATTACCGGGCCTGGTGGCTCATATACTGTGGCCTCATTTGAGGCTGAAGGAGGCGTTAACGTTTCAATGGACGATGTGTTTACTATTACACTGGGCAATCCGATCACTGAATCGGGAAGCTACGAATTAATCCTCGAAGAGTTTGCCGACTTTGTACAAGATCCATGTGGAAATACAGCTACAGGCTCATTCACGTTTGAGATAAGTGGTTTAATGAGCTTCGACTATGTTATTTCAGCCGCATGCAATGGCGGTGCTGGAGAAATTGAATTGATTGACATTACAGGTGGTATTGAGCCATACTCATTTTCATTGAACAACGTTTTACAAACAGGCAATGTATTCGATGACCTCAATCCCGGCAATTATTCCATCACAATGGAAGACAATCAGGGTTGTGAGCTTACTCAAAATGTAGTCGTAGAAAACTTCATGCTCTCAGTCAACGCTGGTCCAGATAGTGTTTTGTGCGCTATGAATTTTTTTCTTGAAGGTTCTTATAACGCAGGAAACTTTTCCTGGGAAACACCTGTCGGCATAGTGGTTAATGAAGTTGCGGATGCCGAGTCTTTCGTTACTGCAAATGCACCAGGAGTGTACACATTAATTGCTGTGGCCCACCTAAACGATTGCCAAGTGAGCGATGTTGTGGAACTCACGTTTTCCTACCCGCTTAATCAGGAAACTCAAACAACTGACGCCTCATGTCATGGGTTCTGTGATGGTTTTGTAGAGATCGTTTCAAATAGCGGCGAGCTTTCTGCGAACTTGAATGGAATCACTCAAAACGGAGAAAACATAATTTTCGACGGCCTCTGCGATGACCAGTATTTAATCTGGATCAGCGACTTTGCGGGCTGCTCTACCAGCGAAGTCGTTAATATTTATGAGCCGCCGGCGGTCGTTGCAAATTTCTCAGCATCACCGCAACCTCTTGAGTTGCCAGAAACGACGATATTTTTTACCAACGAATCTCAGAATGATAGCATCGTTCATTGGTACTTCGGAAATCCGGCCTTCGGTGAATCAATTGACAATGAAACGAGCTTTTCGTTTCCCCAAGGGATTGGAGGCACATACGAGGTAATGCTTGTTGCTACAGATATTTATGGTTGCCTCGATTCTATTTCTAGTTTCATAATAATAGAAGACAACTTTAGTGTTTTTGCTCCCAATGCATTCACTCCTGATGGCGATGGGGTCAATGATATCTTTCAAGTCGAATTCTCCTATGCTCCTCTTGAATATGAGTTATACATTTTTAACCGATGGGGCGAACCCATTTTTGTAAGTACCAACTACAATGAAGCTTGGACAGGAAATGTTTATCGAGGCAATTACTTCGCTCAAAACGGGGTTTATCAATGGCTTTTGAAAGTGCGTGGCAATGAGCCAAATGTGCGAACACTTTCAGGAACGGTTGTCCTTTTCCGTTGATCTAAGTTGCACGTTCGAAAGCTTGCTCGAAAAAAATACGCATTTCCATTTTTATTCTGACTTCGCGGCTTTCCTTTGCACTCAATCATGAATGAAGGCGCAACGAATATTATGACATTTTCGAACAACCCGGAATTTGCCATTCAAAAAGATCAGCAAGATCCATTGGCTTCATATCGGCAGAAATTTTTATTTCCTCAGCACGATAATAAACCGATGCTCTACTTCACCGGAAACTCTTTGGGACTCCAGCCTATAGGTGTGCGTGAGGCTCTTTTGCAAGAATGTGCCGATTGGGAAAAATTCGGGGTTGAAGGTCACATGCTTTCGAAAAATCCTTGGTACAGCTATCACGAGCGATTTACTCAAGGCTCTGCAAAACTAGTAGGCGCTCTAGAAGAGGAGGTAGTTGTAATGAATCAACTAACTGTCAACTTGCAACTTCTGCTTATCTCATTCTATCGCCCTTCTGGAAAAAGGAATAAAATTCTTTTTGAACACAAACCCTTTCCCAGCGACCAATATGCCTTCGAAAGTCAAGCAAAACTTCACGGCCTGAATCCTGAAGATGTCCTGGTGGAAATGAAGCCTCGCACCGGAGAATACAACTTGCACACCGAAGATATCTTGAGCAAAATTGAAGAGCTGGGCCCCGAATTAGCCTTGGTCTGCTTTGGAGGTGTCAACTACTTTACCGGACAATTTTTCCATATAGAAAGTATTACTCAAAAAACTCATTCAGTTGGAGCGATAGCAGGTTTCGATCTTGCACATACCGCCGGAAACCTTCCATTAGAATTGCACAACTGGAATGTTGATTTCGCGTGTTGGTGCACCTATAAATACCTCAATTCCGGACCCGGAAGTGTGGGCGGGGTATATATTCATCAAAGGCATGTGAAAAACCCAGATTTGATTCGACTTGCCGGTTGGTGGGGCCACGACAAATCAACACGTTTCAATATGGAACCGAACTTCCAGCCTATGAAAACGGCCGAATCTTGGCAATTGAGCAATGCTCCTATCATGTCGATGGCTGTGCACAAAGTAGCTCTCGACTTGTTTTCTGAAGCAGGGATGCCAGCTATTCGCAAAAAGTCGGTTGAACTAACTGCTTATCTCGAGTATATTCTTGGAGAAGTGCAAAACGAAACCGGTGTAGCCCTAGAAATTATTACTCCCTCAAACCCTGAAGAGCGCGGGGCTCAACTTTCTGTGATTGTTCTGGGAGCCACAAAATCTCTGGTAAGCAGACTTTGGGATGCTGGAGTAGTAGTGGATTGGCGAGAACCAAACGTTATTCGAATGGCTCCTGCGCCTTTGTACAATTCATTCACAGATATATATAGCTTTGGAAAAGTTTTTTCAAATCTGCTTCAAGCAAAACCATAAAAGATGCCAATCAAAAAATTCGCCGTTATAGGAGTCGGTAGATACGGTGCTGAAATAGCTACACGACTCGCTTCTCAAGGTGCAGAAGTTTATGCTTTCGATACCAACGAAGAAAAAATTGAAGCCATAAAAGACACTGTGGCACTTGCCATAACTGCCGACAGCACAGATAAAAAGGTTCTTATTGCCAACAAAGTGCATGAAATGGACGCTGCGGTAATTGCAATTGGAGAAAATTTTGAAGCTACCATTCTCACCGCCCTCAATCTGATTGACATGGAACTGCCGCGGGTTATTGCGCGTGCAAGTGGCGAAAATCAAGTGCGCATTCTTGAAAAAATCGGCGTTCAAGAAGTGCTCTCACCAGAAAGTGAAGTAGCGGGTATCATCTCTGAAAGACTCATCAATCCAAGTATAACAGCGTTTCTGCGACTGCCGGACGAGTACGAGATTGCGGAAATAAAATGTCCTAGAGGTGTGGCAAACCGAACTCTCCATGAAATTGGATTGAACACCAAGTACGACCTTATGCTCATAACCCTCAAAAGAGCATACGAAGTGGGAGAAGGTGAAGATGGTGAAATTGAAGTAGAAGAACACACGATCGGACTTCCAAAACCCGAAACCGTGGTCTACGAAACAGATACACTAGTGGTTTTTGGAACCCTTCGAAATGTAAAAAGATTTATAGAAATCAACGAATAGCATTTCGTTGATATATCAAGTAAGTCCTGTGCTGTTTATTCAATTGATTGTCGGATAATCCATTCGGCCCTATTGGCATCGTTTTTCTTCCTAATACCTCGTTGTCAAAGTTTCCATTGTGTAGACAGGATTCGAGACCTTCAAAACTAGTAAATGCCCCATTTGATGAGCCAATTCTGTGACAAACACTTGAAATACAATGGTTGTCGACAATGGGCCTGATGCGCGTCGGATAGCGTCAAAAACGCCTACAGTGCGCACCCTATAATGAACTACTTTCGCAACCTGTTCACAAAGCCATGGATCAGAGATTAAAAAACCTAGAAGATAAAAAAGCCCAAGCCCTTGAGGGTGGTGGCCTCAAAAGAATTGAAGCCCAACACAAAAAAGGGAAACTCACGGCCCGTGAGCGAATTCACTTTCTATTGGACGAGGGTAGTTTTGAAGAAATGGGTATGCTCGTAACTCATCGAAGCACAAATTTCGGATTGGACAAAGAGAAATATCCCGGCGACGGCGTTGTAACGGGGTTCGGTTATATCAATGGTCGGTTGGTCTATGTTTTCTCGCAGGATTTTACCGTTCTCGGTGGATCACTCGCCGAAGCACATGCCCAAAAAATATGCAGGGTAATGGACTTGGCGTTGCAAAATGGCGCTCCGCTCATTGGCTTAAACGACAGTGGTGGAGCCCGAATTCAAGAAGGGGTAGTTTCATTAGGGGCTTATGCCGATATTTTTTATCGCAATGTTCAATCTAGCGGTGTCATTCCTCAGATTTCTGCTATCATGGGACCCTGTGCCGGTGGTGCTGTTTACTCTCCGGCCCTCACAGACTTTACCCTAATGGTAGAAAATACGAGCTACATGTTCGTTACAGGTCCCAACGTTGTAAAAACCGTTACACACGAAACCGTAAGCAGCGAAGAACTTGGGGGTGCTTCCACGCATAGCACAAAAAGCGGAGTTACACATTTCACCGCAGAAAACGATGTAGCGTGTATTCGTCAAATAAGAGAACTCCTCACATATATTCCTCAAAACTGTGAAGAAGAGTCGCCGACTATTCCATATCCTGCGAGCGATAATGCACGTCCAAAATTAGATTCGATTATTCCCTCAAACCCGAATCAGCCTTATGATATGCACGATGTCATTGGAGAGGTGATTGATGAAAATTCTTTTTTCGAAGTTCATAAGAACTATGCGGAAAACATCATTGTCGGCTTTGGTAGACTAAATGGAAAAAGCATAGGAATTGTAGCAAATCAACCTGCATATTTGGCTGGGGTACTTGATATAAAATCATCCAATAAAGCTGCTCGATTTGTTCGATTCTGCGATGCTTTCAATATTCCTCTTCTCGTATTTGAAGACGTTCCGGGTTTCCTTCCTGGCACAGATCAAGAATGGAATGGCATCATCACAAATGGCGCGAAATTGCTCTATGCGTTCAGCGAGGCCACTGTTCCGCGTGTGACCGTAATCACCAGAAAAGCATACGGTGGTGCCTACGATGTGATGAACAGCAAACACATTGGTGCTGATATGAACTACGCTTGGCCGACTGCCGAAGTTGCAGTAATGGGCGCAAAGGGTGCGGCTGAAATTATATTTAAGAAAGAAATTGCTGAGAGCGCCGATCCGGAAGCAAAATGGAAAGAAAAAGAAGCTGAATACGCACTCCACTTTGCTAATCCATATAGTGCGGCCGAACGCGGCTATGTTGATGAAGTAATTCTACCAGGCGAAACAAGAGAAAAACTAATCAAAGCTTTTGAGATGCTTCGCAACAAAGTTGTAAATCGTCCAAGGCGCAAACACGGAAATATTCCACTCTGATCTAATACAAAAATATGGTTCGTTCAATGACCGGTTTCGGCAAAGCTGAGGCTACTGTAGGTAATAAAAAATTCTCTGTTGAAATCAAGTCGCTCAACAGCAAAGCTTTTGATCTCAATCTCAGAATGCCCAATATCTATCGCGAAAAAGAGATGGAATTGCGCACGTGGCTTGGCGAAAACATTCAGCGTGGAAAAGCTGATGTAATCATTTACTACGAAACCATTGTTCCTGAAAAAAGAATGGCCTTCAATAAAGAATTGATGATCGCATATTATGCCGATCTGAAAGAGGTGGCCGATAAAACCGGAATGAGCAATGGAGATTTTTTGAATGCCATGATTCGCATTCCGGATGTGCTCAAACCAGAGAACCAGGAAATGGATGAAGATGAGTGGAAGGGTCTTCTAAGTGCGGTTCACGAGGCATACAAACGCTTCGATCAGTATCGTACTATAGAGGGGGCGCGTACCAAAAAAGAATTTGAAGATCGTCTCGGATACATTCTTAAAGGCCGTGAGGAATTGCTACCCCTGATAGAAATAAGGGCTCAAAAAGTCAAAGACAAATTGCATGCTAGTTTGGAGGAAAGCATCGGTAAAGACAAGATTGATCCGAATCGTTTTGAGCAGGAAATCATTTACTACCTCGAGCGCTTAGACATCAGTGAAGAATTTCATAGGCTTGAAACAAACTGTCAGCACTTTCTTGATGAACTCAATCTAGACGGGCAGGGTAAAAAATTGGGATTCATTACCCAAGAAATAGGGAGAGAAATCAATACGATTGGTTCAAAAGCAAACGATGCCGACATCCAAAAAGTGGTTGTGAATATGAAAGATGAATTGGAGAAGATTAAGGAGCAAATTTTTAATGTTTTGTAGTCATCAGCGATTGCCTTTGTTTTTCTAACCAAGCGTTTCATTTATAGCGTTCCTTCTCTTTTCGGCTGCACTTTGCATTCAAAACCTCCATTTGAATGTAAATTAGGCGGCTCAAGAGGTCAAAATACATGAGCAACAACGGAGGAAAAGCATTCATTTTTTCTGCCCCTAGCGGCGCGGGTAAAACAACCATTGTGCGTCACCTCTTAGATATTTCCGATCTCAATCTTGCCTTTTCCGTATCTGTTACGAGCAGACAAAAAAGAGACAATGAAGTAGAAGGCCACGATTACTATTTTGTTAGTCCTGAGGATTTTAAAAAGCGAATCAACAATAGGGAATTCCTCGAGTGGGAAGAGGTTTATTCAGGCCAATTCTACGGAACTCTTAGAGGTGAAATTGACAGAATTTGGGCTGCGGGTCACAACGTTATATTCGACATTGATGTTGAGGGTGGGTTGAACCTCAAAAAACATTTTGGCAACAATGCCTTTGCTGTATTCGTTCAACCACCAAGCCTTGAAACACTTCGCTTTCGACTCAGAAACAGAAGTACAGAGAGTTCAGAAAAAATTGCAATGAGAATCTCCAAAGCTGAAAAAGAACTAACCTTCGCGCCGCAATTCGATTACTTACTGCTGAATGACACCCTCGAAGTAACGCTTCAAACGGCAGAAAAGAAAGTCCGCGAAATACTCAGCAAATGAAGACGGGACTCCTCTTTGGGTCTTTTAATCCAATTCACATCGGACATTTGGCCGTTGCCGAGTATTTTGCTACTCAAGGCGGAATGGACGAGGTTTGGCTTGTCGTAAGTCCTTTGAACCCATTCAAAAACGAGACAGGTCTAGCCCCTTCCCCTGATCGCCTGGCAATGGCCAAACTTGCCGCCGCGAAAAACCCGCGTCTTCTCGTTTCCGATTTCGAATTCTCTCTTCCCAGTCCTTCCTATACAATCGACACCTTAACTGCTCTGCAAGCCCAATTTCCTGAAAGGATTTTTCATTTGCTTATGGGGGAAGATCTAGTTGCCGGATTGAAGGATTGGAAAAAGCCCGAAGAGATTGTAAAACGTGGTAACATCCTAGTCTACCCGCGTAATACATCAACCATTCTTGATACAGGTTTTAAAACAGAGCCTGCGCCAAAACTGGACATTTCATCTACCTATATCCGTGCTTGTATCGCTTCTGGATTTTCTGTGCGTTACCTCCTTCCCGACGAGGTGATTCTTTTCATTGAAGAGAAAAGTCTTTATCGGTAATCCCTCTGTAAGTCTTTGTTTATAGGTCTTTCAGCCGCGTCGAAATTTTTGGCACGGTGATTGAAAACGTCACTGTAACAAATTAAATCTTCAAAGCCATGAACGAATTAAAAAACAAATACAATGCGCTGAGGCACCAAGCTGTAGAACTGATGCAAACAGGAAACGTAAACGCCTACCTCTCAAAATTGGTGGCAATGAACGACGTGAAACTCCAGTTGATTCAAGTGTCTGCTTTGAAGTAAACCGACGAATACTTCTCAGTGGTTTTAATAGATAGGTTAAAGGTTGATTGAAACGCCCCGATTTTATTGGGGCGTTTTCTTTTTCTGGTCACCATCAAGTCAGAAAACAGACCTTCGCTACCGAAAAAGAATGCATTACGTTGGGTCAAACTTCATCTAAACAATTGATTATAACATCTCATTACTTCGGCTGTACATTCCTTTTTTGTATCATCAGATAAAAATGATCTTTGGATGTACTCTTCAGGGGGTTTTTCAGGAGACCTTCAACACGAAAAAGTATGCTGAGCAATCGCATGATATCACGTTGTTTTTCAATGTGTTAAAATCCATGGGTTATTTTTGTAACTTTCGCTTAGCTTCGGCGTCATATGCCTGAAAACCTTCCACTGCTGCGATGACCGTAAAAGAGTATAATGAGTGTGTAGACCTCTACTCCGATGGCTTGTTTCGCTTCTTGGTAAAAAACACCAAGGACCGAGAAAAGGCTCAAGACTTGGTGCAAGACACCTACGCTAAGCTTTGGACCAAAGTGGAAGATGTTTCGTTTGAAAAGGCGAAAAGCTACATTTTCACTTCAGGATATCACACCATGATAGACTTGTTTCGAAGAGAGAAAAGACAACTCGAATATTCGGCAGAAGAAATAAGAACAGGCACTTCTTCTACTTCGAGACAATACAACGACCTGAATGAGGTTTTGAATGAGGCACTCGACAAATTGCCTCCTGTGCAGAAATCGGTGATCATGCTGAGAGACTATGAAGGATACAGCTACGAAGAAATTGAAAAAATCACTGGACTGAACGAATCACAAGTGAAAGTATACATATATAGAGCAAGGGTAACTCTAAAAAATTACCTCGTGAAATTGGAAAACGTCATATGAACATCACCAGAAATAACTACGAACCTTTCGTAATCGATTATCTCGATGGCACCTTGAGCCCAGAGATGACGGCCGATTTGTTGTTGTTTCTGGAGCTCAATCCCGATATCGCCGCCGATGTCGATGGTTTGCTGAACGATCCTATTCCCCTTGATATATCAAGCACTTTCTCCCTCAAAGATTCTCTTAAAAAAGATGAGCCTTCATTTTCTCAAAGCCGCGCCGATGAACTCATGTTTCTTGCAAATGAAGGTCTAGCAGGCACTACAGAAATCGCAGAGTTGAATGTTCTGCTGAGCGACTATCCCGCCTTACAGGTTCACATGGACGCCATGAAAAGGGCTCGATGGACTCCTGAACCCATGGTCTTCGCCAATAAAGAATCTATCAAAGTGCCCGACGCTGTCGACCTCTCTCAAGATGACTATCGACTAGCCGCATTGCTTGAAGGCGACTTGAGCAACTCAGAAAAAAATAGTTTCGAAAAAGAAATAGCCTCTTCTCAATCTCTTTCTTTATCGTGGAGCGCGATGCAAAAAACACGTCTTGCTGCCAAAGAAATTGTGTTCGAAAAGAAAGATTCTCTCTATCAAAAGCAAGCCAAAGTCATTGCGCTTGGTCGCGCTTTATACTTCTCTGCAGCAGCATGCGCGATTCTCTTTGTTGCAATCTTTTGGAAAGATTCTTCGACTCCGGCAGAAATTGCCGGTGATTACAAACACGAAATACCTGTTAATCAGAATTCAAATCAAGGCGATAAACCTGAAAAAGAGATTATCGAAACGCCTAGTAATCTCCCCACTGTTTCACCTACCGATCTGGCGAAGGATGACTACAATAAAAATAGAGTAAATAACAAAATTCCTTCATACCCCGATCCCATTGCTTATCCGAGTATAAAAGAAGACTACGCTCAAGAAACCTCAACGAAGATTGGTAGAATAAAACTGAAAAATCAGGACAAACTTCATACTACAAAATCTGCAGGCGAAATTCTTTCAGTAGATCCTTCGGTGGCCTCGTTGCCATTGCCCCAAAACCCCGCACAAGTGAAGACAATGCCCAAAGAAACTTTTCCTACGATCTTGCAATTTGCAGAAGAAAAGGCAAAGCAAAAGCTTTTGGGCTACGAACCTGCGGAAGATGGAATTGCTATGGCTCTAGTAGAAAAAGGGCTTCGCAAAATTTCGGGCAACAAAGACGCTATTGCCGAACAGAAAGGAAAATCATTCCGATTTAAATTAGGGAAATTCGAGGTTGCCAGAAACTAACACCGTTTATGTATCTATCATAGTCCAATAATGTTTCGCTTCATTGGCCTATAACAGTTACTCTAGCGCATTACC